>Ga0136651_10001207_pt1 | contig 14239 bp, 16 predicted proteins | sample Mar14236cmmetaG_FD_94867 | JGI IMG/M metagenome (GOLD analysis project Ga0136651, IMG submission 94867) | Marine hydrothermal vent microbial communities from Guaymas Basin, Gulf of California to study Microbial Dark Matter (Phase II) - Marker... ...
CAAGATAAATATTGGCAAAAGGGCAACCACAAGGGATTGCCCCTACGACCGGCTTTTGTAGGGGCAATCCCTTGTGGTTGCCCCGTTTCAAAAACCAGCTTTTTTCTGAATTGAGGAAAAAAATGTCTGACAAAACAATGATATCAATGCGTAGCGTACACAAATGGTACGATAAGTTCCATGTCTTAAAAGATATCAATATGACAGTTAAGAAGGGTGAAAATATTGTTATCTGTGGGCCATCAGGTTCGGGAAAATCGACTTTAATACGCTGCATTAATCGCCTTGAGGAACATCAACGGGGGCAAATTATCGTGGATGACACCGAACTCAATGATGATTTAAAACACATTGAACAAACACGTCGAGAAGTGGGCATGGTATTTCAACAATTTAATCTGTTCCCGCATCTCACCGTTTTAGAAAATTGCGCGCTTGCGCCGATTTGGGTTCGCAAAACGCCCAGCAAAGAAGCAGAAAGCATTGCTATGAAATACTTGGATAGGGTGCATATTCCAGAACAAGCGCAAAAATACCCCGGTCAATTATCGGGAGGCCAACAACAACGGGTTGCTATTGCTAGGAGCCTGTGTATGAATCCCCAAATCATGCTGTTTGATGAACCCACATCAGCCCTTGATCCAGAAATGATTAAAGAAGTACTCGACGTGATGATTGAACTGGCACAAGAAGGGATAACAATGCTTTGTGTGACGCATGAGATGGGTTTTGCAAAAACCGTCGCCAATCGCGTCATTTTTATGGATGAGGGGGAAATCATTGAAGAAAATACACCAGAACAGTTTTTCAATCATCCTCAAACAGATCGGGCACAACTGTTTTTAAATCAGATTCTTTGACAGGATAGGTGACTGGCTATCCGTTTTCAAATCCGACGGCCTAAAAAACACGCTTCAATACAGGTTGATTCCGTTAAACGAAGTAGCGACGCGATTTTGTTGTAGGGGCGAACCTGCGTGTTCGCCCTTGGTGTGAAATTATTTTTATGAACATCTATAGTTTTCCTTTTTGATTTCAACTGGAATACCAACCAAACAAAAATAAACTTCATCACAATACTGTCCCAACAATTGCCCGGCTCTTCCCGACAAATCGACAAATTGCCGCGCTAATGGATTATCAGGCATTATACCCAGCCCGACTTCATTATGAACGAATACGATATCTTGAGGCAGCTTCAAAATCTCTTCCAAAATGCTCAAAATGTCGGCGGGTTGTTTTTCATGAAAAAGCATATTATTCAACCACATACTGATACATTCAACCAACACGGGCCGATCACACTGTTTAAGCACTTCTAATAAATCCAACGATTCTTCAATCGTTTCAAACGCTGATTCTCGACGTTGTCGATGTTCAGCAATGCGCTTCAGCATTTCCTCATCCAAACATTCAGTCGTTGCCAAATAGATTGGTTTTGATTCCCCTGCCATTTTTCGTACATAATCCTCTGCTAACCGAGATTTACCACTTTTAACACCACCCACAAAGGCTACTTTCATATCAGTTACCAGTTATCAGTTATCAGTTATCATCAATCTGTTTGCTCTCCTTTAGAAGGCTTGAGGGAGTTTTGGAATTGGGGAGTTGATCTGCGAAGGTGTAGATGGCTGTGATGATATTGTCTTCTATGTCATCTGCTGGAGAATAACCACATCGGTTATTGTTTAAAAAGAAGGCGAAGGCGAAAATACTGCCTTTTGAACTGGCGACATAACCGGCTAAGGTACTCACACCATTTAATGTACCTGTTTTCCCTCGCACTTTTCCACGCGCAGGCGATTCTTTTAAACGCTTTGGATTGACTTTTCTGCCAATGACACGTAATGACGCGAGGTAATCGGGGCCGATGTCAAAACGTCTATACATTTTGACGAGTAAATCGGTTATGGTAGACGTTGTCATCTGGTTTTTTCGGGATAAACCTGAACCATCTACTATGACTACGCCGTCAGTATTAATATGGTGGCGGCGTAAAAATTCTGCCATCAGTTTTATCCCCTCAGCATGGGTTCCTGGGCTGCCATAACGCTCTGCGGCAATGGTTTTAACAATTTGTTCTGCCGTTAAATTATTGGAGTACGCATTTAAGTCCTTCAAAATCAAGGATAAATTGTCTGACCAGTGTTCATACAATTTATTAGCGTTGATTGGGGTGGAAACGATTTGAGTTTCACCCTTGATCTGAATCCCGCTTTTCAGTAACAGTGCCCGGAAAGTTTCTGCCGCATAGTACGTTGGGTTATCGATATTGATATAAATCGTGATTTCTGGAATGAATGAAGACCATTTTTTTAAAAGCTTTTTTCTTAAAAGCAGTAGTCCTCTCAGTTCTATTTCTACCTGGCCGCTTTCAGTTTCAGTTCTATGCGCCCATAAGCTGCTTCTTCTACCTCGTTTTATTTTTTGAGCTGTTTTAGCATTATTACGCAAATGGATATGAGGCACAGCTGGATCTAACCAAGCTTTCACGGGATCACCCGCAGCGTTGCCAGGCTGAACATGTATCGCAAGGGTATTGAAATTCAAAGAGAATGCGCTCAGTTTGGCATCATAAGGCCGTTGGGTATGTTCAACTTCCAATTCAGCCGGGGCACGTTCATAGCCATCGAAAAAATGCGTATCAATCACTAAATTGCCCGTTACTTCGTTAATGCCACTACCCTTAATTCGGTTAGCGATAGTCCAAAGGTGTTCGGTAGACAGTCTCGGATCACCGCCACCTTGTATGATTAAATCGCCCTGAATCGTTCCGTTTTTCCGGTTACCGCTATACCCAAATAGCGTTTTAAAACGATAATTTGGGCCCAAATTCTCTGCATCAAGAGCGGCCGCCGTTGTCACGAGTTTCATGACGGAAGCGGGCAACAAGGGCTTATCCGACTGATAGGCATAAACAACATCGCCACTCGGCACGGCCATTATGCTAACACCGGTTTGACTGTGATCTAAACAACTGGCCTTCAATGCATTGTCAATGGCTCTCGTCAAATCTGACTGCGTTTGTGAGTAGGCAGAAGCCGTTAATAACATCAATAGGGCAATCCAAAAACGACGATAATTGATACCGTTATAGGCATTTAACATTGTGAATAATCCTTTTTTAAATAGAGTGAATGATGTAGATTAAAATCAGACTAATACTAGTGTTTAATATTAGCATAAACCAAAAATGGCGTGAACAATGATTAAAGAACAAGAACAGCTAGAACCGCTAGGGAGTTATGGTGATGGAATCAGGCGAATTTTGCAAATTTTTCTTATCTCGTACAAGCAAAAGGCCGATTTTTACTCATAGATGAATTTGAAAATGGCCGACATTACACAGTGCAACCTAAAGTATGGGCACTCATTTTCAAACTGGCCAAAGATTTAAACGTCCAAGTCTTTGCCACGACGCATAGTTGGGATTGTGTAACCACTTTCCAACAGGTTTCTCAAGATCGTGAAGAAGAGGTAATACTGTTTCAATTAAGAATCAGTGTTATAACAACTAATATGGGTCAAGTCATTGCCAGAGTTTACGATAAAGAAAGTCTGCAAAGAGTGACTCTTTGCGGATTTGGAGGTACGCTAAAATTTAATCAGCGTAAATCAGGCCATAATCAGCATTTTTTGCACCAGTTTTTGGGCACCCTTCAAAAATATCGGGGGCAACCCTACGGATTACCCCTACATGCCCATTATATCTTGTAGGGGCAATCCCACGCGCAAGCCCTTTTTGCGGATAATGAAGGGTGCCAGTTTTTGCGTGCAAAAACTTGATTTCACGCTAAGGATCGATGAAAAATTAACTTCCCCCAATATCCTCTATAACATCAATAGTGGTGTATAAGGATTGAGGAAATTATTTTTGAGCCGACCCTAAAGTTTCGCTTCGCTTCACCGCGCGCGTGAAATGTGAAATATCAGCGTTCTATCAGAGTTTGTAATTAACAATTAACAATTAACAATTAACATTAGTCATTTTGGTGGGCACCATGGGCCTTTCATCCGTTGCCCAAGCAGATGTGAAGTGGGTTAAAACGATAAACCAATATTGTCCAACAGTTTGCCAAAAAACGGACTAAGCCCTACCAGCCGGCATTAATCCCTTCGCTGTGAAGGCGCGCGGCAGCGAGAGTGTGTATTATGTTTGCGCTACTAATATTGGCTTTGCCGGATGGCGAGTGGGCTATAATATAGACTATTCCCCGAGACGGTGTTACACTCGCTTTCGTTCGTTAGAGCATTACTTTGATAATTACTATTGTCTGTGTAGCGACAAACCGATGGAACCCCTTGAAAGATAACCCAACTTAAAATGGGAAGGGGAGAAGAAAAAATATTTCCAAAAAAAATTTGAAAACATTTTTTTGTCTAAGAAATTTATTATAATTTATTATCAGTAGATCGAAAAACAATTAAATATATAAGGTTTTATGTCATCAAATGGTGGGCAAGCGGGCGAGACTTAAGGGGAAAAAACTGATTTTTGACGGACAACGAAAGGAGCCCTACAAAGATCATCAAAAAAGTTTTCGATCTACTGATTATGAATAATGTTCTTGAACTTGTATTTGATGAAGTCTCTAACATTTTTTATCAATATACGGGCAAAAAGGTTAGAAATGATTGATATATTTCTATCCTGTTTTTGGTTGATTGTGATAAAATCATCAACTTCACTCATAACTACAGAGACAACAAATCAAAATGAATCGTATTAAAGTAGCAATCATTGGTATCGGAAATTGTGCAAGCTCCCTGATTCAGGGAATTCATTACTATCGCGACAAAGTCGCTGATGATGCCATCGGCTTGAAGCATTGGGAGAACGGTGGTTATAAGCCTTTTGATATTGAAGTGGTTGCTGCTTTTGATGTTGATAAACATTTAGAATTGGGTGAAAATAACAAACAACGACTGTCGGCTTATAGAGATTTATTTAAATTCGTTCTGGATAAAAATCTAATTAAGGAAATTAGTTCATCATTACAAACGGGAACACCATTGTGTAATAAAAATGTTAAAGTTTAAATTGAAAAATTATTAAGAATAACAATTGGTTATACCGGAATACAAAAAAAAGTAAACAACTCGGATGTGATGAAAAAACACAACTTCAACTTTTTAAAGGATAATAAGGGTACTGACCCATTTTATTATTCTGTATATTTAATATCAACAGTTTAATTATAATTATGGTGAATATAAATGATGTCATATCAGGGCAAATATGCCTGATAATAATAATAATATAGTTATACTGCCAACCGCCATAATTTGCGCTTTTGCTTTTTGTAAAAACATTGTAAATTGTATGGATATATTGGATTAGTCACCTTTAGGTGACTTGAGCTTTAAGACAACTGCTTTAGCTGTTGGCTGTGCCTGTTAAAAAAAGCGCAATTTATGACAATGCTAAGTATAGCTGCTGAAAGAAAAACGAATATTCAGATTGACTGAAAAGGAACTGGTATGCAAACAATTACATTAAAAATTGATGACAGCATAAATGAAAAATTTTGTTGGTTATTAAATCATTTTTCAAAAAACGAAATTAAAATTTTAGAACAATATGAATATATCAGTGATGATGATTATTTAAGAAAAATTGATGGTATGGTACAAAGTATTAAAGAAGCCAGAAATGAACCGATAAAAAATGGTGTCACATTGGATAAGTTAGAGTGGTAATGTATACATTAATTTTTATGTCACAAGCTCAAAAGGATGCGAAAAAATTAGCATCAAAAGGATTGAAAAACAAAACATTAAAATTGCTAGAAATCATTAAATTCAATCCTCTTCAATATCCACCAGAATATGAATTTTTAAAAGGCGATATGCAGGGTTTAATCAGTCGTCGTATCAATAAACAACATCGATTGGTTTATGAAATTTTTGAAAATGAGAAATTGCTCAAAATTTACAGGATGTGGGGGCATTACTAAGTTAAAGTATTTGACTTTGATAGGTTTAATCATGAATCTGGCCCAAATTCAAATACAACAAAAAGTCTAACAATGCGCTGAAGCCTTTGCTGCAAAGACTGCGCGGCTTAGCTTGAACGTTATGTGTAAGAAGAAAGTAGGAGAAAAAAAATGGGGACAAGAGCAAAAATTAGGATAGAAAATGGGGACAAATATTTATGTTCCAAGTATTTCAACATGGATGGACATGTAGAGAACTGGGCTCCAATACTGATAGCAGCATTAAATCAAACTACTCCAAGTGCTATTCTGAAAAATAGACAGTTGTTAAAGTTTATGTTTGATGACTATGAGAGAGACGATTATTTGGATTATCTATGTGAAGTTGATATATCTGATGATGATTACAAGATAACGATATATGGGTATGAAAAGAAATTGCTTTTTGAAGGTACATTAGATGAATTTTCTGAAAAATATGATGAGATTTATTGATATTATTTCCCTTCAATTATCTCGAAAAAATAGTTAACAGTTGTTTCGGGAGTGAAGCTGATTTCCCGAAACCAACATTTTGCTTTAGTTTCGGAAAATAACTCACTTTAGACGTTGATTCGGTAATACACTCAGTGGGGAACAGATTAAACAACTTAAAGATGAAACGGGTTGATTAAAAGCAATTCGTAGGTTGGACTGACAACAGGAAGTCCAACCATTCATCTATTATCTTGTATTGGAACTCGTACCTCACTCCAAGCAAGCTCAATGCCATTGAATTAAGCTCAGGGATTCAAAATTTATCTAGGCTATATGATCTCATCTTGCGGAACTTAATTCGTTAATTTAGCTTCGCTGAACTTCGTTTCTCACACGCTTCGTGAACGACGTTTCGTTGTACTGGCTATTAAAGGTATGAGCAGGAAAATAGCAATGCACCCCAACCAACTGTATTTGATAAGGGTTGATGATCGTTAAATCCACAATGAGATTGTCGCCAAAATCCAATATGGCGTTTAATAAACTGATGAGAATGTCTTTGGATTCTTCACTACCAAAAACTTTTTGAAACGCAAAATCTTTTTTTACATCAATGAATTACATCGTCTTTCTCCTGCTATTTTCTGTCTCAATACGGAAATGGGCGCTTGACAAAGTGCCAATCAACCACAACCCTTAATCCCCCATACCCTGTTCTCCTAAAATATTGAAGAGAAAATGAGTATATTGCTCTTTCTTATGTACTTCAAATTCACATTTAACACGTTTCCGTGTGCAGATCACGGGAAGTCCTGATTTCTGGTTCATGGCTTCTTTTTCGTAGGTTTCCCAATATAAACCAACACCTCTTTTTTGCCAACTTGGTAAGTCATTAAAATTAATCCCCTGTTGAAATAACAGTTCGTTTTTGTCGGCCACCGAACGTTTTAATAAGGCTTTTGTCGCGGCTTGTGGCGATTGCCCTTGTTTTCTCAACAGCCAATAACAATGTGAATTTAAAGCATTCCGATGTGCATCCTCTTGTCGCCAGCGAAAATAATCACAGACTAATTCTGTTGTCGGCAGTTGCGAAATGCGACAGTCAAAACAACCCATTTCGCCTAATAATAAGGAAAATTTCGCGCTGGCTTCCGCAGCTAAGACGGAATGGTATTTACGCATTTTGCGATTAAAAGTGTCTTCATGCAAAGCAAATAACAGTGAAATTTCATCACTTTGCGTATAACCGTAATCAATTTTAAAACCACAGTTCATTAAGTGTTTTACGGTTTCAATCATGATATCGCGGAATCGACTGTCATAAGGCACGTCAAACGGATGAACTTCTTTAGTCAGCCGGGTAAAATTTCGGCCATCTAGTCGCGCTACCATGTATAAATTGGGTAAGACGCAATAATCTGAAGCTGTTTCAAAAACCCGCATTGTGCTATCAAAGTCATCAAATTTCATGTTTTTAACCATTTTTCGTGGATGAACTGATTATCTGGGCCGATTTTCACATAGTAAAGGGTATTAAATCCTTCCGAAAATTGTGGAATTTGTAGTTTAGCATAAGCGGCTTGAATCCCTTTTTCTGGAATGCAGGCTTTACCAGTGCGTGTCTTGTTGCGTTGAATAGCGGCTTTGATTTTTGATTGAAAATAATAGCCAATAATTTGAAAACCGGCGGTTTTTGCCAATTTAATATATTTTTGGCGCGTTTCAATCGTCGGATTGGTATTGTCAACGACAAAACTTTGTTTCGCTTGTAAACAGGCTTTTAGGAGAATATCCTCGCGATGCCGGGTTTTGAGCATATCAAGGTTTATTCGTATATGAGTATCAGAAAAGTATTGTTTATAAAAAGTCGATTTGCCAGTGGCTTGTATGCCTGTGAATATAATAGCTTCCATAATTTTTAAGAAATACAAGGGGCGAACACGCAGGATCGCCCCTACAGACGTAATGTAGGGGCTGCCCTTGCGTGTTCGCCCTATAGCGTGTTCGCCCCATATATTCATATCAGAAATAATAAGTTAAACGCAGATAAACGCTTTCACCAGGTGCGCTATATTGGCCGCTATTTATCGGAATGCCGCCAAATTCGCTTTCTGTTTCTCCATAAGGTAAATCTAACCAGCCGATCAATTGCAGGTTTTCTGCCCAATCGTAAATGCCGCGCAGTTGAAACATACCGCTGCTATCATGTAAATTGGCAAGCCAACTGGTATAGAAATTAAATAAAGGGGTTATTTCAATTTGTACCCCACTGGTAAGATAATCACGGCCTAATGTATACGCTTCACCGCGCTGAAGACGCGCTTGTAAAGCGGGATCGGGCGATAAATAATGAGAGGGTTCGGTTTCACCGATTCCATTACGGAAATATTCAATATAACCGTAAAAGTTGCGTTCAAACCAAACCCATGAATAATCCATATTCGTGACTAAGGCAATCGCCGTACCACCCTCTTTCAAACGAGTCGCTGTGATATCGAAACGCCAAAGTGCTTCTAAAACATCTTTGCTTATCCCAAAACCAAAAACGTTTTCATCGAAATGACGGGCCGCCAGTAAATCAAAATCCCATTCATCTTGATATCGCCCATGATATTTAAGCGCAAAACTGCTTTCTTCGCTTTCAACGTCATTCGTATCCAGATTGCGGCGCGGTAAGAGAATCATTTGTATATCATCGCCGCTGTCAAATAGCCATTGCCCATAAAGCATATCATCGCCCGTTTTATACTCTTTATCAATCGCAATAGGCGAAAAAGGGCTAAAAATATCAAAGGGTTGAAAAATCAGGCCATTCCCCCAAGTGACGATTTGACGGCCTGCTCGCATAACCAACTGTTCGCCATTATAACCCAAATAAAGACGATCTAAACGTTGCACAGCATCCAATTTATCACTGTGCCCCCATTCATCCGTGAGTTTAAACAAGCGACGCTTATCTTGAGGCAAACTGGTATTCGTTATCCCAATTAAATCGGCATCCGCTAAAGCGCGTTGCGTTTTCGGGCTATCACCATAACGGGCTAAGATTTCATAATGAATTTGCGTATCCCAAGCGCCCCAACGATTTTCCGCAGTCAAACGCAGATCGAGAGCAGTATCTAGCGGTGTTTCTGGCCCATAATCGGCCATAATGTTATCACTATTATAATGCGTCGTCTCAAGATGCGATTTGATATGGCCCCCAAAAGACCCCTCTTCAGCCGTGGCAATACTGATACATAATATAAAACTGAATAAATTGAATAAAAAATTAGACTTGCTGTTCATCGCCATCAATACGCCCATCACGTAATTTGATCAACCGTTTAGAATAACTCATAACCAATTGATCATGCGTAGAAAATAAGAAAGTGACTTGATGTTCTTGATTCATAGTGCGTAACAATTGCATTAAAGCATCAGCGGTTTGAGAATCCAAATTAGCCGTCGGTTCATCAGCGAGAATCAAACTCGGTTCAGAAACGATAGCGCGTGCGACGGCCACCCGCTGTTGTTGTCCACCGGATAAATCGCCAGGCCGCCGATTTTCCAAACCTTCAAGCCCGACTTCTTTGAGAACATGTCGCGCTTTATCAGCCCGTTCATGAGAGCTAACCCCTTGTAATTGCATGACAAATTCGACATTTTCTTGTGCGCTCAAAACGGGAATGAGATTATAGGCTTGAAAAACAAAACCGATTTTATGCAAACGCATATCGGCAAGCGCAGATTTACCCATTTTATCAACTCGTTGCCCATCAATTTCGATTTCGCCCGTTGTGGGTATATCCAAACCACTGAGCAAATTAAGCAAAGTACTTTTGCCCGAACCCGAAGGCCCCGACAAACAGACAAAATCGCCTTTAGGTATATCCAAATTAATATCAACTAAGGCAGGAATAGTCACCTTACCTTGTTGATAAGTTTTGCTCAGGTTACGACAAGCGACAGGTAGTGGTTCCATAATTTTAATTTTAATGAGATCAGTGTAGGGTGGGTAACGTGTTTTTGTTGCCCACCATCTTATGTAGGGTGGGTAACGTGTTTTTGTTGCCCACCATCTTATGTAGGGTGGGTAACGTGTTTTTGTTGCCCACCATCTTATGTAGGGTGGGTAACGTGTTTTTGTTGCCCACCATTAATTTAAAAAAGCATTGTAGGGTGGGTAACGTGTTTTTGTTGCCCACCATTAATTTAAAAAAGCATTGTAGGGTGGGTAACGTGTTTTTGTTGCCCACCATTATTTTAAGAGGGAAGAAAATAACGCAAGAGACGCAAGAGACGCAAGAGACGCAAAGATGTCGATTTTTCTTGACACAGAGCATCTTTAGCGTCTTTAGCGTTTAGATCGATTTCAATCGATCAGGGCTTACATGCTAAGACTGGCTAATAAGTCCATTTGATGTTCACGTTTAAGCGGCTCAATCAAGTCATTCAAATTGCCTTGTAAAATCTCTTCCAATTTGTACAGCGTTAAATTAATACGGTGATCCGTGATTCGCCCTTGGGGATAATTGTAGGTGCGAATCCGTTCAGAGCGATCACCGCTACCAACTAAATTGCGTCGTGTTTCCGCTTGTTCCGCTTGTTGACGATCACGTTCCGCCGTTAATAAACGGGATTTCAGTAATGACATCGCACGGGCCCTGTTTTTGTGCTGCGAGCGTTCATCTTGACATTCTACCACGATACCGGTGGGTAAATGGGTTAAGCGAATAGCGGAATCGGTTTTATTGACGTGTTGTCCACCTGCTCCAGAGGCGCGGAAGGTATCGACTCTTAAATCACCGGAATTGACTTCAATATCATCCACTTCTTCCACTTCCGGCATCACGGCGACTGTGCAAGCTGAGGTATGAATACGCCCTTGAGATTCCGTTTTGGGTACACGTTGTACGCGATGGCCGCCGGATTCAAATTTGAAATGAGAGTAAACCTCTTTGCCTATGACGCGCATGATAACCTCTTTAAAGCCGCCTTGCTCACTTCGATTTTCGTTAATCGGTTCCATTTGCCAACCGCGTTGTTCAATATAAGTGGCGTACATCTTCAATAAATCGCCAGCAAATAAAGCGGCTTCATCGCCACCGGTGCCTGCCCTGATTTCTAAAAAGACATTGTGATTGTCATCGGGATCTTTGGGCAATAACAAGAATTGCAATTCCGATTCTAAACGGGCCTCTTCTGCTTGCGCTTGCGCTAATTCTTCTTCTGCCAAGGCACGCAGTTCTGCATCTTCATCGTGCAACATTTCTTTAGCGGCCGTGATGGCCTCTGCATTTTGACGGTATTTTTGAAAACCGTCTACAACTGGTTGGATTTCCGCGTATTCTTTGGATAATTCGCGAAACTGGTTTTTATTGGTGATGACATCCGGATCAGCGAGCAGAGCATCAAGCTCTTGTAAACGATCAGTGAGTGTTTCGAGTTTACTGCGAATAGAGTCTTTCATGATTGAAACCTGTGTTTTGAAATGTATTGGTTATACGTTATGATTGATTAGCACCAAGAATAGGGGCAATCCCTTAGGATAGCCGATTTTCAAGAAGCAACCAATTGATCTGACAAGGTATGGGGGAGAAAAATAGCGCGAGCGAACTCGCGCCTACAAAAAAGAGGTAGGCTGTGTGGAGACGAGCGTACTCGCTATAGAAAAGATAAAAAAATGGGGTGTCATGTTGTGCAAAATGAATAAAAATGGGTAAAAGCAGATCAACGAGTCTGCCATTGTAGGGAGAATCAGATTGACTGCCCCCATTCAAAACGAAAACAGATTATGGCAAAGGCATCACATCCAAAAGCCATAATGGACACCATTCGCTATCTGGCAAAAAATCAGACGCTGGATATGTAACATCTTCATCACAATACTCGCTAATGAGATTCATACCCAAATCGGTTAATAAACTATCTGGACGTGTCGCAGAGTACTTTGGCTCCGGGGAGTGATCTTCTTTCTGAGTGGGGTAATTTGAATTCACGGTGTATAGTTTAATATGGGAAGCCTTTGATTTATATTCTTACCTTCTGACTCAAAACACCTCACACACCAATCCGATCACTCCCCTGATCCGCTGTACTTAGACTGTCACCTTCTGACTCAAAACACCTCACACACCAATCCGATCACTCCCCTGATCCGCTGTACTTAGACTGTCACTTTCTGACTCAAAACACCTCACACACCAATCCGATCACTCCCCTGATCCGTTGTACTATGTTTTGAACAAAAATTAACAGAATTTTCGTTAGAGATTATCCATAACGTTTTTAAAAGCCGTCAAATCTTCAGATTGCACTGCCGTTGTCAACAAGGTTTTCAGTTTTTTCTCGTTATTAAGCGTCGAGACTCTCTCTTCTATTTCTTGATAAACAGGGAGAGGTAGCTCAAAACGCGAGGCGAGTACCTCTAAAAGAGTGCGACGACGTGTCATAACAGCACCTTCTTTAAAACCTTCTTGACGTCCATCTTCACGGCCTTCTTTAAAGCCTTCATTACGCCAACGGCGAATATAAGGCGTATCCAGTAACAAATTGTCTCTGGCTATCATGCTTTCGATCATATTTATCATCTCCTGATCAGTCATTAACGCGAGGAGTGCAGTAAATAATTGCCCTCGCATTTCATCATCTGCCACGGCGCGTAATCGCTTAACCACTTGAGGCAAGACTTTTTGGGGATTGTCAACTTGTGTTTGCCCAATCAATGCCAGTAAAGCAGGCCGATTCAATTTCAGCAACTTTTCGGCTTTCATTTTCCATAAGTGGATGACTCGGTAACGCCAAGAAAGTATCACTTTACCATCAGAACATTTAACTTGGTGTCGCCCCTTATCATTAGTTCCCGCGCCATTTCCAACATAAATCACCACACTACACACGTCTCGGCGATAGGTTTCCGCAATGCGGCTGATGTAATCCAACACGCGCCAAGGCATTGGGCGGTGGCTACGAATCCCTTGAAAATCAATGTGTAAGTTCAAAATCCGACCATCAGTTAAAGTCACATCAAATATCTCATCTGCCCTGATTTCATCCTCACTGGGCAATAATGCAATATTAGTTGGACGTACTGATGCGACTTGATCTCCCAGCAACCAAATCGCAAAATCGGTACTAAAGTCACTAAATAATCTTTTAAGTGGGTTATCTGTTTCTGCCATTATTTTACCCTAAAAATGAATGTCTGTAGTCAGAACAAAAATCAGCGCAGAGCATGAGAATCAAGCATCGCTGGCATTTTATCATATCATCTTTATGCCTGACTACCGGAAATTTAATCTGCCACCTTTGCACTTTGACTATAGCGTTTCCCGATCTCATGACGTACAGTTATATCCAGAAAATAGAACCGCAAAATAAATTTGGTTTGAAAAGAGGGCCGCAAAATAAATTTGGTTTGAAAAGAGGGCCGCAAAATAAATTTGGTTTGAAAAGAGGGCCGCAAAATAAATTTGGAACGAAAATCAAATTTGTACTTCATTCAATCGGGAAACGCTATAGGGTTATCCGTCGCCAAGGTGTCAACGACTAAACTCAACAATACAGTCAACAAAGTAAGGCTTTGAAAGTAAAAAGGTTTCATAGTAGCAAAATAAATTTTGTTTGAAAATCGAGCCTTGAAGATTTATTGGAGTTCAAGATTTATCTTGATTGGAGTTCAAGATTTATTTTGCCTAAAGAAAATAATTGTAGGGTAGCAGTTAAGTACTGAAGCACAAATAAACAGATATTTTAGCGCAAAGGGCAACCACAAGGGATTGCCCCTACATGGCATTGCGTAGGGGCAATCCCTTGTGGTTGCCCCATTTCAAAATACACGAAAA
>Ga0136651_10001212_pt1 | contig 14212 bp, 15 predicted proteins | sample Mar14236cmmetaG_FD_94867 | JGI IMG/M metagenome (GOLD analysis project Ga0136651, IMG submission 94867) | Marine hydrothermal vent microbial communities from Guaymas Basin, Gulf of California to study Microbial Dark Matter (Phase II) - Marker... ...
ACTCTTGTTCAGTTCCTTCCATGAAGGCACTGACTCGTTAAGAGCAGCATACACTTTTTCTCTATCAGAGAGAACAGCTTTCTGCTGCACACCACCAAGGCCCTGTTCTAGGGCTTGGAGGCGCTGACCAATTTGTTCCAAAGCGGGATTCAAAGACAACAATGCCTTGCGGCCAATGAGGTCTAACAAGTCCTCACCATAGTCACTTACCTCTGCTTCAGAGATAACACTAGTGACCTCAGCAGGTGCAGGCTCTGGGTCTGCGGCTGGGGCTTGCTGCATAGCAGCTAGCACGGTGTTCTGTGTTTCAATCTGGCTGCGCATGACAGACAGTTGTTCATTCAAGGCTTGAGTTTCAGCGTTGTACTTGCCCTGCAAAGTCTTGAACTTTTGCTCGGCAACTTGGTCTGGTGTAGGGTCGGGCTCAGCAGGTGGGTCTTCAGCAACAGGCTCGGCAGGTGGGTCTTCAGCAACAGGCTCGGCAGGTGGGTCTTCAGCAACAGGGTCTGCGGTGGGTGCTAATTCTACAACATCAGCCTCAGCAGGCGTGGCTGGCACAAGGCCCAACTCAGCAGCGAGTGCTTCTGCTTCTTCAACTTGCTTTTTAACTTGCTTTGGAACCGCCATGTTATTACCTCAGGGATTTAAGTTTTTTTGCTTTATCAGGAGAGTTTTCGACTAGCTTCACAAAGCTGTCTAACTCCCGAGCGGCTCCCCGTTTCTCGGCGGGGTTGCCTTCTGTATTATGTATAGCATCCTGCACCAGCGCATCGCGCCGGTCTACAACGATCCTCCAAAACTCTTGGAAGTCGGTATTAATACGCAAGCGGAGGACTAACTCTGCCAGTCTCTCCGCTTGTTTCAAGGCCGCCGACTCCGGAATTCACTGGTAGGGAATGAACCCTTGTCACCATCCTCACGGTAAGTCTTCGCCCCGGGCTTGGTGTAAATGTTGAACGCCTCATTATCCATCGTATTTTCACGATAGAATGGTACGCGCTCGTTCTTCACCGCATCCTTCTTAAACTTGCTGGGTGCTTTGTTCGCCATAATTTACCCCATGTTGGTGTTAAAGTTTACACCATTCTTGCCACCCTTCTGGGGGTAGGTAACAGACACTTGGGCACTGCCCCCGGCCTTGGCAAAGGTAGCGGAACGCTGCTTATTCTTGTAGCCAGAAGCAGCCCCATGCCTAGCACCCTGCGGATACTTAGTAGCAGAGGGGTTGCCGCCCCACCCGGACTCCATAGTTTCCTTGTCCACTTTCTTGTGGGTGGTCTTGCCACCCTTAGGGTATGTCTCAAACATAACTAGCCTCAGTCTAAAAGTGAGCCATGGCGGCCCGGGTTATTGTTAACCTTCACACCATCAACAATGCGGCGGTCTGCTTTTGGCCAAGAGCCTGACTTGCCCAGATTCACTGTAGCAGGACGCGAGGCCCCGCCGTTGTTATAGCAGCCCTCTGAAACATTACAGGGGGTTCCCACCAATTTCTTTAATTTGCTCATATTACTTCCTCAACCTGTGGGCACTACACCCTGTATCTGGTCATCAACATTGCCTGCACCTGTTCCCGGCTGCTGTGCTGACCCCGGGCCCTGCTGTTGATCAGGGGGAACACCTCCCGGCTGCATCATCTGCTGGCGTTGGGCGGCTTCCTGCTGTGCTTTCAATGTCTCAGCATCAGGTACAATACTAGCATGATCCATGCCCAATGCATCAGCTACTTCGCGTAAAACTTCTGCCCTACCATCTGGCCCGATAATGCCCATATCAATTGGGTTGCCAGTCATCTGCAAGAACTCAAGGCTGCGCACGCGCTCAGTTTCTTTCTGTATGGTGAAGTTAACACCACGTACCCGCACATTCTCATCACCCCGATACCCACTTTTTGGGTCTGTGAGCATTAGCAAGTTGTGCAAGTCATGCAAGGCAGGGCCAATAACATCCCGGTCAACATTAGAAGCAACTGACTGAAGTACCTTAGAGGTAGCACCCATTAACATGGACAGGCCCGAGGCTGTGCGGCCCGCGCCACCCACCTTCTCACTGCCAGTCATGTACTTGGGGATGGTGGACACCTCATCAGCCAAGCTGGACATATTCTGAAATACAAACAGGAGTTCCTGCGCGTTGCTGTTGGGTTGCCAAAAAGATACTGGTGGCTCCTTGGACTGGCCCAAGGGGTCATCTTCAACGTACCATCGTTTCCATGGGTACAACTGTGTCGGGTCAGTTGTCTCAGCAATTCGGTCAAGGTTGATGGTAACTTGTGGCCCACTTGATATGGATAAGTTATTCACAAGTGCACGGAGGGTGGCGTTCATAACTGATTGAACATCCCCAACAAGTTCAGGAATGCCATGGCCGAGGATAGCCCCGGGTATCTTCTCAAAGCTGGTGAGGTAATACGGGTGGCGCTGGCGGGGATTCGGGTCAAGCATCACCTTGATAACCTGATCCCCCACGATCCAAGCAATAGTATGGTAGTACTGCTCAAGGTCTTTAACCTTGGGGAAGTCCCACTCCTTAAGCAGCTTGCCCTGAATCTTCCCGTGCCACAGCAGGGTGTCAATCATATTAGATTCGTTGTGGTAGGGGTCTTCCCGTTGCTCTAGTTGAGCTTCTTCTGTACTTGTATAGTCCAACCAGTCTGCTAAGCCCCCCTGCCCGTACTGTTCAAGGGCTTTCTTGATGGCTTTATCATTATACCCCTTAACCCCGAGAAGGTTGTTAAGCTCTGCTGGGCTCAACCTGATATGCTCAATAACATCAGCATTCTCAAACTTGGCTACACCCGTTGCCCAATACAAATCAAAGGGGTTAACCCGCTTCCAAAACATCTTAGCCTTCTGCTTGGCTATGGCTTGGTTGCCCTCCCACTCCACGACATTGGCCATCTCAACCACAGGGCCCTTCAAGCAGGCATATGGAAATATTGTGAGGTCTAGCAGGAACTCCCCCAAGGCTTCATAGAACCCACCCTCTACTAGCAGGTCATCAATTTGGCGGGTATGGGCTTTGGCTTCTTTCTTGGCTTGCTTCAGCGCGGCCTGCTTAGCAGACTTGCGGAGCTGGGTCATGCGATCTTCAATCTGCTGAGGCTCTAGCTCTTGGCCTGACTCTGAGAAGTTCTGCACTTCCATTTGTACCATACGCATAATGGCACTTTCAATTTCACCGGGAACTTTGGGCTCAGGGGTATGATCCATGAACCATGGGCGCTCTGCCCCTAGGTAAATGTCACGGAGCATGGCTGTTGCCCCCCGGCATTTAGTCGCTGTCATCCGAGCATACACCTCAGACCCCCCAAACTTTTGGATCTCAACTAGTTTGGTAGCAGCGTACTGGCCATTGAATGCTCTCAAGGACTCAATAAGACGAACCGCAATGCCCCGGGTATCCCGTATCTTGCGATAGTCATGGAACCTGTCACGGATATACAGCGCCAAACTATCAATAGCCGCAGGTTTGTACTTCGCTGCACCTTCTTCAGCGATAGCGAGTTCGTGAGCTTCTTGTGCATCTAGCTCAGCATTGGTTACTACGTTTAGGAGTCCACCAGCCATAAGGGTCTTTTACCATACATGTTAGTATTAAGTCCACCCTGCCACAGAGGCAGGTGGGGTTTCCTCAAAAGAACGCCGGGAGCGCATCATGCGGCCACGGATGTTCTGAGCTGTGCCAAGGCACAAGTATTGTAGCGCATCACACAGGTCAGCCCATGGTCTGATCTTGTTGGGCTTGTCCTCAAGTTGTCCATTCTTCTTAATCTTGTATTTGTACTCATACTGTAGGGCTCGTATGAGCAGGGGGCAACCCTCAGGGTCAATTAAAAATGCTGGCTCTGGGCCCCGGGACTGTATTAAGAACTTCTCAACCGCCCTCAGTCTGGGGTCGATGTTGTTGGTGCTGGCTGGGTAGGCAATGTACCCGAGTCGCCTGACTGCTCCGAATGTGGATTCCTCCCCGATTTGGGATTTGGCAATACCACTGGGGTCTCCGACGATGTAGACGGGGTTCGACGCGAACCGCGCCTCCGAGAGTGCCGGAGATAGGAATTCCGTGACAAACCGCTCAACGCCACAGTTCTCCTGTTCCAGTTCCTTGAATATTAGCAACCTGCCACGGTGATCTATTTGCCCAATAATGGCGGCGGGGTGTCTGGCGAAGTCCATACCTACTATTAGTGGGTGCCCGGGTACAGGAAGCAGTTGACCTTCTGCCACATGAAAGTTGGTGACGAACGAGTTCCGGAACACAGCCTGCCCTGAGAGACTTGGCCCAATCAAGTTGTGTATGTACTGATCTACCCATTCATCAGTGTTTGCCTCCATGAGATTTTCATAATACCCATCAGGCAGGTTCTCCCTGTTCTCAGCTTTGGGGTCAAATGCCCCGGGCTGTATGAAGTAATCATAGTTCTTTGGCAGGCTCAATTCCAGCTTTTCATACCAGCCGGAATCTTGCGTGAAGGAGTTGGTCTCCATCATCACACCATGCCAAGTGGGGCCCCCCACTGCCTTTGATGGGAAACGGCCTAAACGCCCCAGCAGGGACTCAAGTATTTCAGGGTTGATCTCCCTAAATTCTGATATCCATGCATAGGTCAATTCCAAGGATAATAGACGGTCAATATTATCAGGAGTATCCAGAGGCAGTAACAGCCAATCAGCTTCCACATCATTAAAGCGCACTTGTATAGTTTGGTCAGACACTTTGAATCTAACAATGGGACGGAGTAGTTGCTGTATTGTCACCAAACAAGTTGTCTTCAGTTGTTGCAGGGTATTCCGGATGATCACCCCTCGGCTACGGCGTATGCCATCAGCCCCGGGCTCCTGCTGACAAGCTCGGCGCAGCATCTCCATAGCCATTGCTGTTGACTTCGCAGACCCAACAGGCCCTCGTACCGCCCGCACTAGTGCATCCGACTGCATGAAGTGGTCTAATATCGGAGGTGGGTTGTACTCAAAGTTGAAATCGCTCACTTCTTATCCCGTTTGAAATGGTGGGCAAGGTTTTTGGCTTTGCGTATATATTTTGCGCGCTGCTCCATACATTTTTTACAGGGAGGTCGCTTAGTCTTCTTCTCTTGCATCTATGGCCTCCACTAAACTCTGGTAACGTGCATAGCATACACCACATTGCTGCATATTCGACAGGTGTACCTCAAGGACTTCGAGAACATCTGAAGTGTGACTCTCTTGCAGTGGTGCTAACCCCTCAGTTAATTGGCTCGGGATTGGTGTTGGCTGCTCGCACTCCATCATTAAATGCCCGCAGCCAGTCAGCACCGAGATCAGTGCAAGGTAAGTCAGTGGGCCTCTCAATATCAGCAACACGGCGTTTAACCTCCTGTACTCTATTTATCGAATTTGTTACTGCTACCAAATCCTTGCGGGCTGTCTCTCGTTCCCGCTTCAGTTGGGCAGCTAGGGCTTTGTTCATTTGCTCTTTCATACGCAGCTCTGTCGAGAGCGACCCCTTTATGTAGCCCCACCCAAACGCAGTCAGCACAATTGACACCGCCCCAATAGCTACATATGGGAACCAGCGCGCACCTATCATCCTCTTTATCCAAGCCATTTACGCCCCGTTGCTACATAGAAACCAGTCATAGCCCCCACTGCGCCCCACACCATGTTGCCATACAGGTGGGCAGACTCCGGGGGGAGGTTTAACTTCAAAAAGATATGAACGTCCCACAAAATGAATAGAAACACAGACAGGTAGATTCTGGGAAATAGCCTGTACGCGTCTATTACCTCAGCTACATCAAGGAAGGTTTGTTTTGACATCAGCAGAGGCGATTAAAAATGAAAGAATGAACAGGCTGCCAAACATCACTGACCCAAACAGCCAGCCACAAACTAGGGCCACCATCCAACAGAGGAAAAGTATAACTGTAATTACCCCCGCCATTTAGCCCCGCTCCTTGTGTCAAGGTGGGTAAACGTAGCGTACTCCCCTACCCCGGGCACATGCATCTGAATTGCCAATGCCGCTACGATTGCTGGGGGTATGCCCTCAACAACAACGTCTCCTGCTCGGCCCACTAAATGTAAACTCCGGGCTTTCCCACCCTCAGCAGTGTTGTGGGGTTCGCATCGGCAGCCGCTATTTACTGTCATCTTGGCATCAAAGTGGTTCCGGATATCATCCAGAAACTCAACCAATTTGTAATCAACTGTGTCAAACCCACAGCCACATTTACAGGCGAATTCAGAGCGGGTAAAATTTTTCAAGTTATACTCCTAGGTGTCTTTGTAGAAAGAAGCTAAGAAGGCTAGCACTCCACCGCTCATAGCTATAATAAAAGCAATGGCTATGTTCCGGGTGTCTTTAATCGTTGCAGTTGTCTCCTCCACAGCACGTAGCCTTGTAGAATGCCCCTCCATCGCAGCCCATAAGCGCTGCTTCGCGTCCCTGTCTTCCTCCCTGAAACGCAGCAGGTGCTCATCCAGCCTAGCAATGGTAACAATGGCGTCTGATATCTTCTCCATCTCCTGCCTTTGCCCATGCAGGATTGCTTGTTGGCTATCTACTTTAGTTTCAATTCGGGCAACGGACTTATTTAACTCTGAGAACTCTTTAGCATCCATTTTATGGGAACCCATTAATTGATTGGATAAGGCCACCACCGCCCCCCGCGACTATCAAGCCAGCGGAGTTCGTTGGGATAACCTGAACTTGGTTCTGCACGAGGACACTCCCCTGCACATCAAATATGTTGTTGTTTGACCCCTCCAATAGTACCGTCCACTGCGCATCAGGAGAAAATTCTACAGTGCACCCATTAATCATCTCAATAAAACGCGCATAGGTTACACCAACAATTGTAATAGTGGTGTTGTGGGTATACGCGTCTTTACACCAGATATAATCCTCACTGGCCATTAGCGCCATAAGGTTTTGCCGGAAATATGTTTCTGTGTCCATTGTATACAACGTACCTGATACAAGTGTCAGGTCAGACTGTGGCACAGTAACGCGTTTATTAAGTGGGTCGAGAGTAAGGGCCATTACGCTGTGGGCCCATGCCCCACTTGTGCATTAAGTTCAACTGCGCGCTGCCTCTGCAAAGTCTCATACATACCTATTACTGTCTGGTATAGGTTACCTAAAGTTGCAACCTTCTCATTCAAGTGCTTGATTTGTTGCTTCTGTATTTGAAGCTCCACGCTCATCCCAGCCATATCAGCAGTGGCATCGCGCACTTTCTTGGCGATGACCATGCCCGGATCAGGCAATTCTTCTTCCTGTGTTGAACCAAAAATAGTCATTTTTACTCATCCACTATTAAAATAATATTGAAAGAAACACCATTAACATTATCCACTACACCACTAATCCGCCCTGACTTATAGAATGGGGTGTTTGTGGACTTCCTTGCATACCCTGTTACGGGCTGGTCAGAAGCAAGTGTGCGGGAGTCAGTTATGTTGCCACTAGCATTGGTTGTGCCAGAAATAATAGCCCCAGTGCTGACCGGAGTGCCCGTGGCAGGGGAACTTAACCCACTATCCACAGAGTACGTATAGGCGTCTACCCCTGTTACTGTAATCTGCGCCTGCTTGTTGTACTCCTCTGGGGAGGCCCCAGTAATCACAACATAGTTCCCGGTAACAAGCCCATGGGCTGTGTGGGTTACTGTGGCTGTACCTGCTGACTGGGTTATTGTAACACTATCTTGGTAAGGCAATGGCCCTGTGCCATCTGAGGCTCGCAGAAGAACGCGGGCCCCTGATATATTACTACCTGCTGAGTTTTTAACATTGACCGCTGTTGTAACAGGGTCAGCTACTACAGTTACTACAACCCCATCAGTCCTATACCCGAAATTGCCAGTACAAGAAACGAGGTTCAGGGTTATTGTTCCGGTGGTGTCCTTGAAGTGGAAGGTTTCATCACCAGTAGAGCCATCTTCAGTAGCAGAGAAATCAGTACCAAAATTACAATCCCTGAGAGTAATACTAGTCGTAGGGATGCTAAGCCCAAACTCGATAGCGTGATGCGCTGTCCCTGAGGTCTTACTAAACTCCATCCCATCTAATAGCCCATCCGGATCTGTGTTTACGTTCCAAATTAAGCCAGAGTTATTGGCCGCCACATCAGGTGCTAAAATGGATGAGCCAGACATATCAGCTCCATCAGGAGTCACCGCCTCACACCTATTCCAAGTACAGCCTGTTACTGTTGAGCTAGAATTAAAAATGGTAGTAGCAAGGTCTGTAAAGAAGCAAGCTACCCCAGTAAAGGTGCCAACATCCAAGGTGAGGATGCCCGGGGAGGTAGCCCCCAGTGCAGTGATTTGGATGTTATTCCACTCCACGTTGCTAGAAGCATTGCGTATCTCAAACTCATTAAACCCTGAAGGTACAAACTCATCCTCAAGCACAACGATGACTCGGTCAGAGTCACGGAAATCCACCGCTGTGCTTGAGGTGCCCATAACAAAGGCCCCATGAAACTGATACGAGCCACTAGCTGGAGTTATCAGCCCCCATGCTCTGGTCGTGGCAGAGTCATACGCAGCAGCGCCAGCAAAAGTAGCATAGTTCGCTGCCTCTCCTGCTGTGCACTGGATTTCTCGGCCATGCCGAATAGCATCAATGCCATTGGGATTCCCTTTTAGGGAACCTGAACCTTGAATCTTCCATTGGTTGCCGAAGTAGGTGTACGCCCCGGGGCTGCCTGTGGTAGCAGAGGGAGTATCTGTTGGGTCTACACAATAAGTACGCCAGCCCGCCAGTGCTGAACCATCTGAATCATTGCCATCAGTGTAAAACCGATCAAAAGCACCAGTCCCTGAACCCATGCACACCTGTGAACCCCCAAGGGCAACAGTATCCATGAGGTTCCGGTTGTTTTGTTTAACCCAGATAAATACAGCATCCCCTGCTGTAATGGTAGTTGTGCCAGCGTTGAACAATTGCCCTTTAGTAGTGGCAGTGAAGCCAGTTTTTGATACACACTGGCTACCTTGGATAAAGTAGTCAGTTTCATCGCTCAGGCCAGATTGTCCACCACCCAACGCTGACCAGCCGCTGATAGTCTCAGCGGTAGTTATATCTGTCAGGTCAGTAGCATACGCTGCAACAGCCATTTATTAGACATCGCTAATACGGTTAATGGTTACTGAGCCGCCGTTTGTTCCCAGCACCCCGGTTGTTTCCGCTGTCTTAATGCCTTCGTTGTCACCAGCGGTTCCACCATCACGGACACGTACAAACAAGGTGCGGTCAGCATCATAAACAGTAGTGAAGCTCTCTGAAGTGGCGGCTGCCAGCTTGTCTATATAGCTGACGAATACATCATTGGCAGCGGATGCATTGTTAGCGGAAAAATCATGTGAAGTGATGGTGAAAGTTTGGTTGCCTGAGTCATACACACTGAACGGGTGGCGGCTATACAAGCCATCATCCCGCTCAATCCGGATAGTCCCTGTGGAAGGTGTATCTGCGGGAATGTTACCAAGGCCCACATCAACAGCAGTGACAGTTGCCCCGTTTAGCAGGGAAGCCAGTGCCATCTGGGTGAAGTCAATGTCACCCGCTGCATTGTTGGTTACAAGCACCCGATCCTCACCAGACACCACACCCCCCACAGTAAACGTGACATTGTTGGGTGGGTAGACAGCAGTGTTTGTCAGGTCGAACACAGTATCACTAGCTGACAAATCAGCAGTTTCCAGTGACAGGCCATAAGAGCCAATCAGGGCTGAGCCTGTAGAGGCTCCGACAAAGGGAGTGGAGATAGGGCGTTCAGTCAACGCACCCCCTGATAGCTCGGCATCGGCAGTGGCCGTGGAAGTTGTGCCAGTAATAGTGGCATTGTCAGCAGGGACAACACCTGTAAGTATCTGGAACCAAATTTTGGTGGCGGAGGAACCTGTCTTGTTATCAACAGCTAGCAGGCGTGCAGTACCAGCAGTTGCTCCAGATCCCCAAGTAATTTCTTCATGTTCAGGGGTGCCCCAAGTGCCAGTACCACCATCCACATCCAGCTCATGGGTAATGCCCCGGAACAATTCGCCATTCAGACCATAAAGGGTAGAGGTAGAGCCATCCCGGGTCAGCCATTTCATACGCTCATAAAACTGGTTGATCGTGTAGGTATCCCGATTCCACTCAGAGTAATAGTCTTCATCGGAGCCGTTGTTGTTAACATCCAGTTGGACAAAACCTTCAGTTGTATTGTCGATAGTTGTCCAAGTCGCAACAGTGCCCTCTGCGGTGTCGTTATTTAAGTCATTGGAGTCAACCAAGGCCAACACATTGTTACCGTTTGAGGTTCCATTAATCTTGAACTCAGCATAAGTATTGCCAAAGGTGCGGGTAGTACCGACCAGTCTGCGACCATCAATGTCACCACCATCACCAACGAAGTCATGCGTCTTCAACATGAATCGGTGGGAGATGCCTGCATTGGGGTCAGCGTTGAGGCCAGCTCCGGAGAAATTCCACCAATCATCAACCAGCACTACACCGTCTTGCATAATTTGAATCTGCACATCAGCATTACCAAAATTCACAATGCCATCGTAGACAATACGATCCACGCCTATATCCCCGGATATGACAGAACCATCATAAAGATGCTCAGCCGCTGCGGGGGTTATAGTGAAGCCATTGATGAGGGTAATAATGTTGTCAGTGGAGCGGTCAGAGGGGGTGTTGTCAATAATATCCAGCTCATCACCTGTTGAGCCCGTGAACTCTGGGTCATCAGCCAAATCCTGTACCCAGCGGTGGAACTCAATGACAGTGGCGTAGCTCGGGGAGCCACCCCCATGGTCATTGCCGGTGTAATCAATTATGCCGGTGGCCCGGGTGATAGTCCAATCAGTTGCTACAATAGCCATGCCAAAATCCCGTTAATAAAAGTGAATACTCGCCTGCGTAGGCTAAGCCCTTAACTCCTCAGTGTCAACACTATACCAACACCATCCAAGTCTTGTCTGGACTCAAAAATATCTGATCAGTAGCTGTGGCGTATCCTATTACTCGAACCACTTCGGCTGACCCTGTGGGGGCAATATTGCCCACAATCCCGGGAGTTGTTGACAAGTAAATAACATCACCAGAAGTGACCCCTAAAAGTGGGTAATAGCCCCATAGTAAGAACTGGCCTGACCCTCCTAAGGCCACTGCGCTTAATGCCAGCACTATCATAGTCCTCGCAGTGGCTTCTGTGGTGGCATCAGCAAGTGATACTTGCCCGGATGCATCCATGTAACAAACTTCCCCAAGGGCAATATCCTCAGCAGCGACTAGGCGGGCTGTAAACCCCTGCCCGTTTATGTCCAGTTCACCCCCCAATTGTGGAGACAGATCATCTTTCAAGTTGTCCATGCCCCCAGTATTGGCAACGGTAACAGTCGCAGTAACTGAAGCAACATACTGCTGCATGTCATCAAACCCAACACTGCGCACCCATGTGCCACGCTGACGGCCCCATGTGCCTGATACCGGAGCATCCGTCATGTGGATCGCAGTGTTCTTGAGGTGCGCCTGCAAGTTCAATGCTGAAGCATTGGACGCTAGTGATGCTGCTAGGAATGAAGCATCATACACAGCAGTGGCTGGTTGGCCTGCGGGAGCAGTAGCTGACACCATCGGGGTGTCCCCCTCCACTGGCTCAAACTCCTGCGCGGGTGCATACCGCTTATCAGTCACCCGAATAGTAGCTGCAAGAATGTCCTCAATCTCAGTAACTAGTACAGCGGATTTCTTTTTATCCCCTCGCCCCCGGGTAAGCTGCTCAAAAGCTATCTTCATGGCATGGACTGTTTTAAACAGTGCATTAACCTCTGCCAAGGGCTCTGGGATGCCCCCCTGTATCTCAGGATAAATAGCATCTCCAATGGCAACCCCAACATTGTTCACAATCTTGCTAACCGCTGTGCCTGCTGGTGTAGCTGTGACTGTGGGCTCAATTGGCTCCGGCGCTAAGCTAGGTGGTGGTGTAGTTGGCGGCTCTACCAGCGGCGGTTCCTCCACCACAGGTGGCACAACAGGGGGATCTTCCGGATCTTCCGGTGGTTGGGGAGGCTCCGGTGGTGGTGGCGGTGGTGGCTCTGGTGGCTCTGGTGGGGGAGGTATTGGGGGCTCAGAAACATAGGGCTCCCCAAAAATCCGCATGTTCAGGGTGCGCCGCCATGTAGCATAAAACCCTGTTGGGCCCAGCACTGCGGGCGCACAGTGGATGTAGTATGTTGTACTCGGGGTAAGTTGATACCCCTGCAAAGAATTCGGGCCCCCCGCCAAGTCCCAAGTAGTAGCAAAGCCAGCATCCTTCCACTCTGCTATGGGTGGGCCCCCGGGATACTCTGCTATCCACATTTTATCCAGCCCATGCCCTTGGATAGGAGTAGTTTGAGTTCCATGAGCTGTGAGCAAAGTTACTACTGCACTGAAATCAGGGTTTGTGGGGGTAACAAATTTAATAGCTGGGTTTTGGAAACCCTCGTATGAGCCCAATGAAAACTCTATATCTTCTTTAAACTCAAGATTCCAATCAATCAGGTAATCGTAAGTTTTTACTGACCATTGTGGAACCGCCCCACCATATATTCGTATGGGCACAAAGTATGTTTGGTCGGCTGCACCTGTCTGAAGCTCATATACATTGGCGAGGCCAGATACAATAGTGTCTAAAATTTGGCCCGTTGAGCCCTGCTGCCTTATGTTTATGTAGTACTGAGTATTTGGTTGGAGATAGTATCTATCCGCTGTGGCATCAGTGGGGCTTTTAGTCCAACGAAAAACATTAACCCCGTTGTCACTCGCCTTGCCGGTTATAGTTTTTAGTGAGGTTCCCCCCGGGGTTTTTGAAAGCCACAAATCCCGGGGAACAGAGGGATCACTTTGGCCGGTGTTAGTAGTGGGGGAAACAATAATATCCCCATATAACCTATGGCTTATATTGCTGTACAGGGGTTGTGCCAAATAGTCCGGGGAATCTTGTGTTCGCCAAGTCCATGACCATGTGTACCAAGAGGTGGTAGCCAATGGCAGTACTTGGTTTGGAACAGTGTCAAAATGGACAAGTACTTCTAAATCTGGAGTTTGCCCACTGGCCCCAGTTATTCGTCTAACCCTCAAATAGTATGTTTGCAGTGGCTCAAGGAAAGTACTACTGCCCTCAATCCGCTGATACCATTTTGTCTTCTTGCCTACATGGGAGGCGGGGGCGATTGAAGGGCCATTCAAGGTTTCAGAAAAATCACACTCATAGTTGCCCACCGCCCCTGAAAGTGTCACAGAACCTTGATAAGACCTATTAAGTGTTGAAGTAAATGACCAAGCAACCCCATCACTGGTAAGAGGAATATCAGCAATGACTAGGGGTAGAGTCTCCCAATCAATACTGCCCTGTAAGACAAATGCCATTAGAAGCCCGCCAATTCCCTGCCAGTTTCAGCTACTTTAACTGACTGGATATTAATGTTGGATCGGAGGCGAATCTTAAAACGAGTAGCTTTAAAACCAGAGGGCAGCCGGAACATGTCTGTGTTAATTATTTCTTGGGTGAACACTACAGTTTCGTTTGCTATCAGCTCCATAATCACATACGGGGTATTTGGCCATTTCTCGCCTATAACAGGCGTCCAAACCAGTGGGCCCCAATGAAATGCCTGTTTAATCTGCTCAAAGGCATCAAGGTGCTCTTGTACTTTCACTTGGTTAACTTCAGGGTCAGTGATAATACCCAAATCATACACTAGTCCGGGTATTACATTCACACCATTAGTGACATTGAAGTTCATTGGCATCAGTGGCGCAGCCGCAATACGGGAGGTGTTATACACCCGCCATGCCCAAGTCTGTTCCTCAGTGGGAGGAGTGTAGTTGCTGTACCAAATGATGCGGCTAGCCCCAAAGTTTACAGGGTCAGAAGCGTCAAACTCCATGGAAGTCCAATCAAACTCCAAGGATGCCCCGGATACAGGGTTCCATTCGTACATATCACAGGAGGACAATAGGAAAGTTTTGCCTGAATACTCATCCGTGAAAATAGTATCCATCTGGTCAGGCTCGGCGTCTCCCCCAGTTAAGTCCAAATCAACCAATGCAGCTAGCTGTTCATCAGGGGCGAACATTATGCCCTTAGTCTTGGTGTAGAAAGCCACGTACTGGCTCTGGTAGCGTGCCGCATCAAATGTTTTGACATGATACCTATTCTGCCACTCCTCTTTTGTCATAAG
>Ga0136651_10001215_pt1 | contig 14203 bp, 9 predicted proteins | sample Mar14236cmmetaG_FD_94867 | JGI IMG/M metagenome (GOLD analysis project Ga0136651, IMG submission 94867) | Marine hydrothermal vent microbial communities from Guaymas Basin, Gulf of California to study Microbial Dark Matter (Phase II) - Marker... ...
ACATTAACAAGGCCATCGACTCAAGCGTTGAACTGCGAAACAAAAAAGATCTCATCAACCAGTTCATCGCTTCACTTGATATCCATTCGGTGGTGGATGAAGACTGGCCCAAGTATGTAGAAAAGAAAAGGATCGAGGAGCTGGAAGAAATTATCAGGCAGGAAAATCTTGACCGCGACCAAACCTATAAATTTATCAGAAACGCGTTTCGCAACGGCAGTGTTGCGACCACAGGCACCGATCTGGCCAGGGTATTGCCGCCCGTATCACGCTTTTCGCCGACAGGAGAACGCACCAGAAAACGCGAGAGTGTTCTGAGCAAATTGATGCGCTACTTTGAGCGCTTCTTTGATATCTCCGGTGAAACGATATAGCAAAACAGATAACAAGGCGCTGCTGTGGACCGCCGAACCCGCTGCGCTTCGCTTGCGGGCAGTCGGCCACTGAGCTTAAACGTTAGTAAAAAAAAGGAAGAGGAAATGGTGAAACTCCAAAATCCAACCGATAATAAATAGCCTTCAATCGGTTCGCAGAACCCGGATTGAAGCAGATGTTGATCTAAATCCATAGGTATATCCCCTTTATCCATGGGTTTTCAATATGTTTTTTTGGGGAAGTTGATTTTTTTTTTGATATTTACATTGCATTAGATGTTTTCACTAACCCTTAAAATATAAAATCATGACTGAACAATCCCAGGAACAACAGGCGTTTTCCATTCAAAAAATGGTCGAGGATGCCAAAACAGTTTTGCTTTCCCCAAAAAAATATTTTACAAGTATGCCTCTTAAGGGAGGATTGGGAGAACCTATTATTAAAGCATTAATATACGGTACCATTGCCGGTATTTTTCGTTTTCTTTGGAGTATTTTAAATGTTTCCGTCGCTACAGGAGGCATATTCAGTGGCCATGCTATTGGGATTATGGCTTTGATCTGGAGCATTATTGGAGCGGTGATAGGACTTTTTATCGGAGCTGTGATCATCCTGATCATTTCAGCCATCTGCAGTGGATCCACTGATTTTGAAGCAAATGTAAGAGTGTCGGCAGACATGATGATTTTGCTCCCTGTCGGTGCAATTTTCGGTTTTCTCGGAGGGATCTCTTTTCTTTCTGTCGTCATAAGACTGGCTATCAACCTGTATGGTCTGTGGATGCTGTACAATGCCCTTAACGAATCCCTGAAAGCCAATCCAAAAACATCCAAAATAGTCACACTGGTTCTGGCAGGTCTGCTGGTCTTGTTTCTTTTCATCGGATTAGGTACCAAAAAGGCGGTTCATTCCCTGACAAAAGATCCGGAAAAAACAGCTGAAAAGATTGTCAGACAACTGGGCGGCGATGAAGCTGCCAAAACTGTAAAAGAAGCATACAAAACGGCCAAACAAGAAGATATCAATGCAGTAGTGATCCTCGGGAAACCAGACGGAGACAGGGTGAAAAATCCGGAAATATCAGATATAACAGAAGCCATCAACAGCTTGAAAAGTGAAGACGAATTTGTGATCCTTAACCGGGGAAAGAATTTCCTGCAAGTGGCAAAATCCGGCGAAGGCTACCTGCTTCAATATAAAGACGGCTCCGGTTTTTTCGAAAGCAAAAATACCGATTTTGCTCCGGAAATTATAATCGCCACATTTAACACTTACCTGATTGGTGGTACCGGCTGGGGAGTATGGAAACAACAATTTGAATGGAAACCGGCAGAACATTGACATACCGAATCCCTTGTGAGATCCCCGGTATCTGCCGGGGATTTTTTTATCCCAAGTATTATGAATTGAAAAATTCAACCAGGCGAATAAAAATACATATTAATTTTAGAGGAAATTGCGCAACAGAGTTATTGTAAATGGCTCTATTGGGCAATTTGGGTTTATGCCATTCATAATTTCAAATACGCATTATGCGGATGAGTCTTTTTTAATAATAACCTACCCTTTTCTTCATTAAAAAGCAGAGGAGGCAAACACTTTTTTCTCCCGGTAATTTCTTTCTCCCGAAAGCTCTTATTTCTCAGTTTACGTATAACTTTTATCATTGTTTCTGCATCATCAGCTATCCAAACACATTGTTCCAGGCCCGGGATGGTCAGCATATCGCTATTGACAATAATATGCCTTCCCCTGAACAGAGCCAACAACAACTTCAACTTAAGACCTGCTTTCTGATAAGTCAACAGCAAATGAATGTGAGCCTCGCGTATCAAACGCTCCATTTCTTCTCCATCCGGGTTTTCCAGCAGTCGCACATTAGGAAGCACATACGCCTTCTTTTTCAGTATCCGTGGAGCATCCTTCCCTGCAATCACGAGTGGCATGTCTATCTCCGGAGCCACTTTTTCCAGCAGGAACAATGAGACACGCAGATTGTCCGGAACCGAAAGGTTTCCATGAAACAGGACATAATCCCCCATACCCTTCAGGATATCCACCTCCTCAAAAGGATGGAAACTATAAAGAAGAGACATCTCCTTTCCCGGAAAGCGACTTTTGAAAGAGAGAAGATCATGCTCCGAAACCGGGAAAAAAACAGGCACCTGTAACAGGTTTTTCTCCCAACATCTCAGTTTCAGGGCCTCGGTTAAAAAGAATGCTTTCTTAAATATATTTTTCTCCAGCGCGGCCAGACCAATATAATATTCATGCTCAACATTAGACGGACGAAACAGGATCTCCCGGCCTCTCAGGGCCGGATTATTCAGTATGCCACAGGTGTGAATACCTTCGCACAGCACCGGATAGTCATCCTGTAACAGTCTGTTTTCCAGTTCATGAGAAATTCTGCTTTTAATAATATAAGGAACAAAACTGAGAAAGGACAAAAACCCTGTTTTCCTTTTGTAATAATTCACCTCACTGCAATACCTGTTTAGTTCTGACTGTGGTTTCCGGTTTCCGTAGATAAAACAATGCAGATGAATATTGACACCCATCTTCCACAATGTTCTGATCTTGTAAAAAATATCAATGATCCCGCCATAATCTGCCGGATAAGGAACATCAAAGGAGATAATATGAAGATGTTTTTCGTTCAATTTACAGATATTTACGATAGATATTCTTCAGGATATCCGCTTCCTTTTCCCATACCAGCTCGTCAGCGGCTTTTTGAAGTTTTTTCGCCTTCAGGTGTTTATAATCATCTTTCAACATTTTCCGGATCCCATCCGCAATGGCTTCTACCGAATACTCTTCCAGTACCCGGCCCACATCGTATTTCCTTATTACCCGGGCTACCTCCGGCAAGTTGGAAGCCAGCACCGGTGTTCCACAGCGAATGTAATCGAATAATTTGTTTGGCAGGCTGTAGCGGTAATTCAGGCAGATATCCTTGTCAAGGGACAGTCCCACATCTGCAGCTGTCGTATAGGAATATAATTTCTTCCGGGATTGTCGCGGGATAAACCTCACTTTTTCCTGCAGTCCCTCCTTTTCCACCAATTTCCTTATTGCAGGAAGAGCATCCCCGCCACCTACAATCAGAAGTACGGCCTTATCTACCTGTTTCATCGCCAGCACTGCTTCTTCCCCTCCCCTGTCCCGGTTGATTCCCGAACCCTGTAAAACAATCACTTTCCAGTCTTCCGGCACATTTATTTCCTCTTTCCCTACCGGTTCAGTTTCCACTCTCTCCTCTGCCGGAAGGTTCCTCACCACTTTCACCGGGACGCCGTATTTTTGTTTATAGGCTTCTGCAATAGACCGGCTGACCGTGGTCACATCTTTTAGTTTCGGAAAGATAAAACGCTCGATGGCCAGCCAAACTTTCCGGGCATATCGTCCCTGTAATTCAGGCACCTCTGTAAAGTATTCATGTGAATCATATACAAGCGGGATTTTCTTCAACCCGGACACCAGAAAATTGGCCATGAGAGTATCCAGGTCGTTGGATATCAGTAGATTTGCCTTATGAAATAATAAAAATAAAAATATGCGAATATTATATATTGCATAAAACAAGGGGCCCTTCGCAAATAACAATTTCATCCTCTTCCACGCATAAGGCCTCTCGTCCATAGGTGGACTGTCCGGCAGTTCACGGCCAACCAGAAGCACATCAAAGTCCAGCTCCCGAAGGGTCATACAAACCTTATGGACCCGTTGGTCGGCTACCAGATCGTTGATAACCGATACGATAACTTTTTTCAAGGAATCAACACTTTTAAGTTAAAAATACCTAAAGATAGTTTGTTACTTCGGAATATCATACTGTTGTCATTCATTCGCTGCGCTCATGTCATATGCTCGCTATCGCTCGCGTCATACAATAGTCATGCTCACTGCGTTCGCTGGCATACAATGGTCATTCATTCGCTGCGCTCATGTCATATACTCGCTATCGCTCGCGTCATACAATAGCTGTAATATATGCGCTACCACTGAATGACCACTGAATGACCACTGAATGACCACTGAATGACCACTGTATAACCACTGAATGACTACCGTATGACTACCGTACAACCCTTTATTTTAACGCCGGAAAAGAACTTTTATGATATCTTAATAATCTTTAGCCACTTCTTCCCCGTCAATCACCCTGAAGGCTCCTTCAGCCAGGGCTTCCATCTCATATTCGCCGGGGACTGAAAAAAAAGGAGCCAGTCTTCCCACATAGGCTTTGAGATCATGCACAAAGCGTTCCGAACAAACTATCCCTCCGGTAACAATGATCCCGTCCGCTTCACTGTGCAATGCGGCAAAAGTTGCTCCGATCTCCTTAGCAATCTGATAAACAAAAGCTTCGTATACCAGGCCGGCTTTTTTATCTCCGTCATCCAGCATCTTCAACACTTCCCGCAGGTCATCGGTACCCAGATATGCCAGCAAACCGCTCTCGCGTGACAGGATCCGTGTCACCTCCTCTTCCGTCATGGTATAACACATCTTCATCACACCCCGCAGCGGCAACGCTCCGGCTCTGTTAGGTGAAAAAGGCCCCATGCCCAGCAGGGCGTCGTTCACGTCACGGATCATACCATTTTCCACAGCCGTAACAGAGAAGCCTCCTCCGAGATGGGCTACCACAAAACGGCATTCTTCCGGTTTTTTCCCTATCTCCTCCGCAATGATTCGGGCTGTACGTTTCACGTTCAGGGGGTGTCCACGGCAGACCCTCACAATATCCGGATGACCCGATACCCGGGCTTTATCCCACATATTGTCCACAGAAACAGGATCTACGGTATAACATGTCTGTAAACCATACTCCCGGCGAAACCGGTCGGCCAGCAACGTACCCAGATTGGAAGCGTGGTTCCCATAACGGCAACTGCGGGCATCTTCCAGAAAAGCTTCATTTACCAGATAAGTGCCCCCCTCAACAGGCCTGACGATACCACCCCGGCCAACCACACCCACAACCACCAGATCCCGGGCTTTGATTTCTTTCTTCAAGACGGGAAAAACCATCTTATACCGGAAATTCAGCTGTTCCGTCACCAACCCGAAGCGGTTCAGATCTTCTGCCGTGTGCCTCACCGTCTTCACAAAAACAGGCCCCTGCCGGTTATACAAGCCAAACTTCGTGGAAGTGGAACCCGGATTCAGTACAATAACTACTTCGTGTTCTTTCATAGTCTCCGGAATTTATTTCCGGAGTTAAAGATAACGCAAAATAGATGTACCTGACAAATCAATCATTCGGTGGATATATTTGGCATTCACATTTTTTTGTTACTTTTACTTCATTAACATTATTATATTATAATGGCTATGAAAAAAGCTATCATTTGGTTTTTGATCATACTTGTCCTTGTATTTACGATCATAGCACTTCTGGGCATATGGGAAGTCATTGATCTGGACAGGGTAGTCAGAAAATTATTATTATCCCTCGTGGTAATCTTCGCCTCCGGCGCTGTCATCCTGTTTATATACAGTGTGATGGGAAAAGAGATCGAAGCCACCAACAAGGATGATCATTGAATGATGATCAACGAACAAAGAAGTTCATCCATTCATCATTTACTCATCTCCTCATCCCCGGCATGTTCATCAGGCGGGACAGGTTCTTCTTGTTGCCGCTCACGGCCCGCATCATCTTGCGGGTCTCGTTAAACTGTTTCAGCAGGCGGTTTATCTCGGTCACCGAAGTACCGCTACCCATGGCAATTCTCTTCTTGCGGCTGCCGTTCAACAAGTCGGGATTTGTTCTTTCTTCAGGGGTCATCGAGCGGATGATCGCTTCCACTTCCCTGAAAGCATCATCATCCAGGTCCATGTTTCTGACCGCTTTCCCCATGCCCGGGATCATCGCTGCCAGATCCTTGATGTTCCCCATCTTCTTGATCTGCTGTATCTGACTCAGGAAGTCATCGAAATTAAACTGGTTTTTGGCTATTTTCTTCTGCAGCCGGCGTGCCTCCGCCTCATCAAACTGCTCCTGGGCTTTCTCCACCAGGGTCACCACGTCTCCCATGCCCAGGATCCTGTCAGCCATACGGTCGGGGTGAAATACGTCGAGAGCATCCATTTTTTCGCCGGTGCTGACGTATTTGATCGGTTTATTCACCACCGAACGGATGGTCAGGGCCGCACCTCCCCGGGCATCCCCGTCGAGTTTGGTAAGGACCACTCCGTCAAAATCCAGCCTGTCGTTAAAGGCTTTGGCCGTATTCACAGCATCCTGTCCCGTCATGGCATCCACGACAAAAAGGATCTCATGCGGGTTAACGGCATCACGGATGGCGGTGATCTCTTTCATCATGTCTTCATCCACCGCCAGACGGCCGGCAGTATCAATGACCACAGCGCCGTACCCTTCCTTTTTAGCATGACGCACCGCATTTTTGGCAATTTTCACAGGATCCTTGGTTGCTTCCCCGGTATATACCGGGACCTCCACCTGTTCGCCCAGGGTCTTCAACTGTTCGATGGCGGCAGGACGATATACGTCACCGGCCACCAGCAACGGACGTTTGCCTCTTTTGGTCTTCAACAGATGAGCCAGCTTGGCAGAGAAAGTGGTTTTACCGGAACCCTGCAGGCCGGCGATCAGAATCACGGCAGGGTGGGCTTTGATATCAATGTCTACCGCCTGACCGCCCATCAGATCGATCAGCTCATCATGCACGATCTTCACCATCATCTGTCCCGGCTGCACGGCCGTAAGCACATTCTGCCCCAATGCTTTTTCCTTCACCTTATCGGTAAAAGACTTGGCTATCTTGTAATGCACATCGGCATCCAGCAGGGCCCGCCGCACATCCTTCAGCGTTTCTGCCACATTGATCTCGGTGATACGTCCCTGTCCTTTCAGCAGTTTAAAGGAACGTTCCAGTCTGTCTGTAAGATTCTCGAACATATTCTAAATATTTTTCGCAAAGATAGAAATTAGTTTTGAGTTCCGGGTTCTTTGTTCCGGGTTAATACAGAACACCGAACGCTTAACAATGAACCATAAACGCCGAATGCTGAACTACATTCTCTCCGGCATCTCTATCCCCAGCAGGTACATTGCATGATACAACACCTCGCCGGTCTTGCGGGTCATTACCAGCCTCAGATTGCGAACATCCGCGTTTTCCTCATTCAGGATGGAATAATCATGGTAAAACTGATTGAAGGCCTTGGCCACCTCATACGTATAATTGGCCACCAGAGCCGGGTTGTAAGATGCTGCTGCATCTTTTCTCACTCTCGGGAATTTTGCAAGCAACCGGATCAGCAGGGTCTCTTTTTCATTGGGAAGATAATTCTCGGCAAGTTTTTCCGGTACGGCAATCCCCCGCTCTTCTCCCTTCCGGAAGACAGAGCATATCCGGGCATAGGTATACTGAATGAACGGGCCGGTATTTCCATTGAAGTCGATAGATTCCTGCGGATTAAACACGATGTTTTTCTTCGGGTCTATTTTCAGGATGAAATATTTCAGGGCTCCGAGGCCGATCTTCCGGAAGACTTCATCCTTTTCATTATCAGCCAGAGCATCCAGTTTTCCCAGTTCTTTTCCCATTTCCCGTGCGGTCTCGATCATACCGGCAATCAGGTCGTCGGCATCCACCACTTTCCCCTCGCGGGATTTCATTTTCCCTTCGGGTAGCTCCACCATTCCGTAGGAAAGATGCATCAGCCTGTCGGCCCATTCATATCCCAACTTCTTCAGAACGATCTTCAATACCTGAAAATGATAGTTTTGTTCATTCCCCACCACATAAATATGCCGGCTAAAATGATAATCTTCGTAGCGGAGGGTAGCCGTACCCAGGTCCTGGGTCATGTAAACGGCAGTGCCGTCCGCCCTCAGCAATAACTTCTCATCCAGGCCGTCTTCCCGCAAATCGGCCCAGACAGAACCGTCTTCTTTTTTATAAACCAGACCTTTCTCCAGGGCATCCAGCACGATTTGTTTTCCGATCCTGTAAGTATCCGACTCGTAATAGATCTTGTCAAAATCCACTCCCAGGTTTTTGTAGGTTACGTCGAAACCGTCATATACCCATTGGTTCATCATCTTCCAGATGCGGATCACTTCCGGATCGCCGGCCTCCCACCTGCGCAGCATGCCCTGTGCTTCAAGCAAAAGAGGAGCATTTTTTACTGCCTCTTCCTTTGATGCCCCCCTGTTCATCATCTCCTGTACCTGCAATCGGTACTCTTTTTCAAATCTCACATAGAAATCCCCTACCAGGAAGTCGCCTTTTTTACCTGCTTTTTCCGGAGTAATCCCGTTACCCCATTTCTGCCAGGCCAGCATGGATTTGCAGATATGTATTCCCCGGTCGTTGACAATATTCGTTTTTACCACCTTATAGCCATCCGCTGCCATGATCCTGGAGAGGGAATATCCGATGAGATTGTTCCGTATGTGGCCCAGATGCAGTGGCTTGTTCGTATTAGGGGATGAATATTCGATCACCACAGTCTCCTTCTTATCTCCGGATTTCAACATCCCATAGTTCGTATCATTGTTTACACAATTTAAAAAATCCACCCAGTAACTGCCCGTAAACACCAGGTTCAGAAAGCCATTTACAACATTATACCGGTCAATTTCCGAAAGATGTGATACCAGATAATCCCCCAGAAGCTTCCCGATCTCCACAGGACTTTTCCGGATTTCCTTCACCAACGGAAAAACCACCACGGTCAGATCCCCTTCAAATTCTTTCCGGGTTTCCTGAAGCAATATTTTACCGGCTGAATAAGGTTTGCCGGTCAGCGAAGTTACCGCCTCTTCCAGTACCTTTTTTATTTTTTGTTCTGTATTCATTCCTTTATGATCTGTTACAAACAAGCAGCAAAGTTAATACTCCCGGAGGAAAAACAGGCTGCTTAACTTCTTGTATGTTACTAAAACAAACCGATTCATGACACACTTTTCATATATCTCACATTTTATCCTGTCACATCTTACCTGTATTGTATTATCTTTCTATGGTTTACGCAATACGATAGAAATAATACCTACGTAGCTTCCTACGTAGGTATTATTTAAAAATTAAAACATAACTTTTCCTTGATTTTATGTAATATGAAAGTTTATCCTGTCATGTAATGTTTGAATTGTGGTTGTAATCTCAGCAACATACTGTAGATCGCAAATTAAAATCACCAATATTTCGTAAAAGTAAATCATCACTTTTGCGAAAACGAATCGAGACAACTTTCAGTGAAATTTCCAATTTTTTACCAAAGAAAATCCATGCTGTCACAGAGTGTGGATTCCTTTTGAAAGTGGTGTTATTCATTTTTGGCTATGCGATTTCAAGAACATTTAAATAGCAACTTGAGTTATTGAGTTAGTTTTTAAAATTTAATTTGAGGAATATAATATAAAATAAATTTGGTAATATTGTTGTAGATTTTTTTGAAACTCGTTAATGGATTCTACGGTATTCAATAAATCAACAGAATAAACTAATTTTTAGAACCCGCCTTAAAACAATTGTTAAAATGAGAATTAACAGAATCAAAATCGTATTGGTCCTGGCCACAGTGATGATAACAGGAATCGTCTATAGTGTTGCAGTGAGGGATATACAAGCATCAGAAAAGCGAGATACTGAATCTCCGGAAAACCGGGGTAAGCCCAATGTTATAATCATCCTGGCTGATGATCTGGGTTGTGGTGATATTAGCCTTTATGATGGCTGGATCAAGACCCCTCGTATCGACCAGATGGCCCGGGAGGGTGTCATGTTTACAGACTTTCATTCCAACAGCTCGGTATGCAGTCCCACTCGAATCGCCTTGTTGACGGGACGATATCAACAAAGGGTTGGGATTGTAGATGTGATAAAGGGTTACGAGAAGAAGGGTCTGGACCCCTCTGAAGTGACCATTTCCGGATTATTGAAGAATGCAGGTTACAAGACTGCTATATTCGGTAAATGACATTGCGGTACAGACATTCGCTATAATCCCACTAAGCATGGATTCGACGAATTTGTCGGGTTCCTTACCGGTGGATGCGATTATCTTGTGCATAATAATTGGATGGACGGCACCGAGGTAAAGAAGCAAGAGGGGTACTCCACTGATATTATAACAGACCGATCCATTGATTTTATCAGGCGAAATAAGGATAAACCGTTCTTTCTATATATCGCTCATCAGGCAGTACACAATTACTATCAGATCCCTTCAGACCCGCCCGGGACCAGGGGCAGGGATATACCACTCCAGGGGGAAGAGGCACGCGCAAGGTATAAAATTATGTTGCAGGGTTTAGACAATTCAGTAGGCAAGGTACTGGATGTGCTCAGAGAACTTAACCTGGATGAGAATACTTTCGTCTTCTTCTTCTCTGACAACGGCGATGTTAGAATGAGTCCAAATGAACGGCCTTACCGTGGCGGTAAATTCAGCAATTACGAGGGAGGCCATCGTGTCCCCGCAGTTGCCTGGTGGCCCGGGCATATCAAAGAAGGATGGACAAGCGATGAATTGACCGTGGGAATGGATCTTTTGCCCACTATTATGGATATAGTGGGTGTAGATATTTCCAATCAACGAAAGTTTGACGGAATCAGCATAAAAGACCACCTGCTAAATCAAACCGATTTGCCTGATAGAATAGTATTTTTCGGATACGAACCCAAATTAGGCACGGCAATGAGGGACGGACATTGGAAAATGCTTACAAAAGGAGATGTCGTTGAGTTGTATGATTTGAGTAAAGATATCAAAGAAACAACAAACATTGCGGATAAGTATCCCGAACGCACAAAAGCAATGAAGGCAGCCATTGAAAAGTGGAAACAGGAGGTGACAGTACATCCAAAAGCGACTGGCAACCTGCGTTAGGCAATGATGACAGATTCCCTTATTATTGTAACGATTGCCAATAAAAGTATATCCTCTTGACTATATAAAAAACAGAAATAATAGTAACTGCTAAAAAGTTTTGTAATGAAGATTTCTAAATTCCTTTTATCCTGTTTATCAGGAGTAATTATCTTCATTTTCCTATCCGGATGTAGTTCCGATAATACAATATATGTGTCTGAAACAGGTAATGACGCTAATCCCGGAACATCCGGCAGTCCCCTGGCAAGCCTTAACCGGGCAATGGAAATTGTCCATAAATCAAGACTGGGCAAAGGCAGGGTAATTAACAAAGTAATAATCAGGGAGGGTGTTTATTATTTATCTGAGACATTGCAATTCGATCATAATGATTCGGGAACAAAAAAGCAAGCTCTGCTTTTTTCAGCTAATGATAATGAGAAGGTTACCATTAGTGGAGCTGTCTTGCTTGAGTGCCACTGGGAATTATACCGGGACGGTATTTATAAAAGCAGACTTAAGGGATATAAAGGAGAAGGTTTTGATCAACTTTTTGTCAATGGTAAAAGACAGGTGAGGGCGCGTTTCCCAAATGGAGATTCAAAGATGCCTGATAAGAAATCCTTTATTTATCCTCTTGGTGCCGATGAATGGCCGCATTCAAAAATATTTTATGATCCGGACACTTTCACAAAAAAGAAATGGAAAAGACCTGAAGAAGCAATAATCCACATATTTTCTGCCCATCATTGGGGGAACCTGCAATACAGGATTTCTGATGTTAACTATGATGAGAAATGTATCTATATTAAGCAAAGGGATCCCCAAATAAATGAAACCCTATTTGGGATGTGGGATAAGCCTGCTACATGGATTGATAGCAGATCAAACTATTTTATTGATAATGTTTTCGAAGAACTTGATACTGAGGGAGAATGGTATTTCGATAACAAAGAGAGAGTGCTTTATTATAAACCTCGTGATAACCTTGATATCGAAACGGCGGTTTTTGAAGTTCCTGTACTTAAAAAACTGGTAAGGATTGCAGGAACAAAAGAGCATCCGGTAAAAAATATTGAATTTAAAAATATCAGGTTTACAGGAACAAGGACCAGCTACATGGATAAGTATGAATACCCTTCCATGGGTGACTGGGGTATTGTGCGTAATGGGGCCGTATTTATTGAAGGAGCAGAAGATATAACAGTTAGTAACTGTTTTTTTGATGCGGTGGGAGGTACAGCAATATTTATAAATAACTATGCTAAATCAATACATATTGAAAGCAATATCTTTACTGAATGTGGTGAAAGTGCTGTCTGTCTTGTAGGAAAAAGCCATCTTAATTTTGATAAATCTTATAAATGCAAATATTGTGGTGCAGAACATCCATGGGGCTGGGATAAACCTTCAAATGAAATCCCGTCGGAGTGCATTGTGAAAAACAACATCATACATGATATAGGAGTATTCGGTAAGCAGGTGGCAGGTGTATTTCTCTCAATAACAAAAAATAATACTATCAGTCATAATCATATTTATAACACCCCGCGTGCGGGTATTTGTATTAACGACGGATGGCATGGCGGACATATTGTTGAATTCAATGATATACATCATACGGTAAGGGAAACGGGTGATCACGGACCTTTTAATTCATGGGGAAGGGAAAGGTTCTGGTGTCACAGGCAATCGCATGGACAGGGAGCATCACATCCTGCAGGTAATGTGCTCGAAGATGCAAAATATACAACAATTATACGTAATAACAGGTTTACGGATAACAGCGGCTGGGGAATAGATCTTGACGACGGATCTTCCAATTATCACGTATATAATAATCTATGTATCGGTGTAAGTATTAAACTGAGAGAAGGAGATTACCGCACAGTGGAGAATAATATTTTTTACAAAGGAGCTAATCCACCGAGCATACACAGGGGCTACGAAAATAACCATGATATATTCCGCAATAATATTGTCGTAGTCGACTCTGTGAGATATAACCCGACAAAAGATTTTAATTTCGTTTCCACCTCACGCAAAGAAATAGTGTTTCATTTTATTAGTGTTCCTGAGAAGAGTAAGTTTATTGAGGTGCTTGATTCCAATTTATATTATACATCCTCCGGCAAATTTACAGCAAGGATTGATGCAGGAGGCAGGGATCCGGGTTTTGAAAGTAAATATATGAATCTTGCCGAATGGCAAAAACTGGGCTTTGATAAACATTCTATATTTGCAGATCCACTATTTGCTGATCCTGAGAATGGTGATTTTGATCTCCCTGATCATTCCCGAGCATTTGAAATAGGATTCAGAGAATTCCCTTTAGACCGGTTTGGACCGGACACTGATTTTAAGAATATCTTTTGTTCCGGATCTCAAAAACATTGATATTTATTGTTTAAACATTTTATTGTTTAAACATTTCCTTTCGACAAACTACATACAGGAGTGGACAGGCTAAGCCGTGGCCATAAACTTAACGTAAAAGAGACGGCTTCGCCTTGGCATTCTGCGGCAAAATTTCTGTTATCTGTTTTTTGAGTTATCGTTCCATCTTGTAAGCAGTAACTTGCAATCATCAAATTTTCGCAAAAGTAAATCATCAAAAATTGGCAAAAGCCTCAGGCCTTGTCTTAATCCTTCTTTTAGTGGAACATGGTTTCTGAGGACTCTTTTTTTAAGGGTCCATACGTCACAAGAACGTCTTAATCCTTCTTTTAGTGGAACATGGTTTCTGAGACGAGTACAGAATAAGGTAAATAGTGCAATACTTAGTCTTAATCCTTCTTTTAGTGGAACATGGTTTCTGAGCTATACACAGGCGTGTAATATAGCACATTATTGTGGTCTTAATCCTTCTTTTAGTGGAACATGGTTTCTGAGAAAACGTGAATTGTTTTGACGACGTGATGGATCAGTGTCTTAATCCTTCTTTTAGTGGAACATGGTTTCTGAGAAA
>Ga0136651_10001216_pt1 | contig 14200 bp, 15 predicted proteins | sample Mar14236cmmetaG_FD_94867 | JGI IMG/M metagenome (GOLD analysis project Ga0136651, IMG submission 94867) | Marine hydrothermal vent microbial communities from Guaymas Basin, Gulf of California to study Microbial Dark Matter (Phase II) - Marker... ...
GCCTGCCTACCACCCAAAAGATTTGCTTAAACCTTATATTTATGGCTACCTGAACAAAACACGTTCATCAAGGGATTTGGAAAAAGAATGCAAACGTAACACCGAAGTGATGTGGGTTTGATGTTTGTTGCTTACAATCTTAGAAGGATGATCAATATTCTGGGGAAGGATGTTTTCAAAAAGTATTTAAGAATACTTGTCCCTCATCTTTTACTAAAAATCGCTCAATTAATAGCTATTTTAAGCCGTTTTAAGAAATCTAATGGTGTAGGCATTTCAAACCCGCTATTTTTTGAACATCCGGCAAATCAACTTATATTTACCAGAAAATTAACCATAATGGCTGGTTTTTAGACGGACTGCCGTTGGCGGTAATTAAAAAGAGAAATCTTCCAAATTAAAAAAGATAGAATGAAAAAAATGATATTCTATTTTGTAACAGTCATCATTTTACTATTTTTTTCTTGCGATAAAGCAATTAATCCGGAATTTACTAGCTTATGGAATAAATATTCAGGTAACCCTATATTGTCTAAATCAAATGAAAATTTAGGAGATAAGGTTGATTGGGATTATTTTGCAGCGGCAGATTGTAGCGTGTTAAAAGATGGCAACACATACAAAATGTGGTACACCGGTTCCGGGCAGACTGCAACAGACAGTGTAATAAGAGTTAGAATTGGATACGCATATTCATCGGATGGTATAAACTGGACAAAATATGAGAATAATCCTGTTTTGGAACCAACACCGGGAGAATGGGATAATGAGGGTATAGAAACTGTTTCTGTAATAATTGACGAAGACGCGCCTTTATCAGAACGATATAAAATGTGGTATGCCGGTGTAGGTGGTTCTTCCGGCGGATTATATAAATTTGGATATGCATATTCATCAGATGGTATTAGTTGGGTAAAATCTGAAAACAATCCGGTTTTAGAAGCCGGACCTGCAAGTAGTTGGGAAAGCGGAAGTCCCGAAGGACCAACCGTCATTAAAGACGACAATGGTGTGTTTAAAATGTGGTATGGCGGATTAGATACAGTTGATAACGGGCAGGAAACTGATTTTCGCTCAAATATTGGATATGCATGGTCGAACGATGGAGAAAACTGGACAAAATATGAAAATAATCCGGTGCTTTTAACAGGTGATTGGGGAAAATGGGATGCAGCAGTCATTCAAGACCCTTTTGTAATGAAAATGAATGGAATATATTATATGTGGTATTCAGGATTTCCTGAATGGCTCGAAATTGAAGGTATGACAGGTGTTTTTCAAATAGGGTTTGCTTATTCTACTGACGGTGTCAATTGGACAAAGTCAAAAAACAATCCTATCTTAGTACATGGAGCAAGCGGAACCTGGGATGGCGCTCTGGTTGGTTTTCCGTCTGTTATTACAATAAATGATGAATTACATATGTATTATACCGGTATAAATACTTTATATTTACCTGAATTTCCCAATCCATATAATTGGGATATTGGTTTAGCAACCTGCAACAAAGCAGATTTTTTAGAACGAAAATAGGTAAAAATATCAAGGTACTCCAAAAATAAATCTTCAATTAAAACAATAACATACATATTAATAATTATTTTATTTTCTGTTTCTTCATTTGCGCAAAATGCCACATTAAATAAAAAAACAAATCCGATAAATGATGATACGTATTTACACCCGATAGATGCTAATACACCTTACACCTTAAAAAAGGGAGAATGGTTTTATGCTCAATCCTTTCAGACGCTACCACTTCCCGGTTGGGCTTTTGTGGGACTAACGGATAAATTAACTTTACAATTGGATTTAACACCGATTATTGGCGGTTTTTTTGTAGAACCACACTACCCCATACCAAGCGTAAGTTTACGATATAAAATATTAGAACAAAAAGGTGCAATACCAACATTTAGTATTGAAAGTCAATTTTTTCATATATGGCAACCTTTGGAAAGATTTGAAGTGGATAAAATAAGCTTGTATCAAGAAGGTAGCTATTTTCATTTTAAGACAATGTTCGGATACAAGATAAAAGCTTTATATATCGATTTTTCGATAGGTGTTGATTACATAAACAAAATGTGGTGGGAACAAGACAATATTGTTATAAATACATTAACTAAAAACATAAATCCTAATTACTCAATTGGTATAAGTTATCGACCAAGTAAGTGGATAAGTTATCATATTGCAACAAGTTATGGAGCAACATTGACTTATTTTGAAAATGCATCAGGAAAAATACAATTTAGTTATGGAATAAGAATTGCGCCTTTTTATAAGAATAGATTTGGAATTTTAAGAAATATGAGAATAGAATTTATTTCCGTTAATGCTTGGTTTAATGACATTGATAAGTATTCCGGATTTCCTTTACCATTATATCCTTTATTTTATTGGCAATGGTAAAATAATGAGAAAAAGAAAGGATAACATACCGCCAACATTGAACTGTGGTAAAATCCAAGAAAAAACTCAAATATTTTACTTCATTGCCGGTTTGACACTCCGGTAGGCCGGATCATTGTCCAATCCGGATCTGGCCATGGCAAAAGACTGCTTCAATAATTTGTTGGCCACCGCAATCAAGGCCAGTTTCTTACTCTTTCCTTTTGCCGTGATCCTTTCGTACAATTCCCTGCATGATTTATTGGACTTGCATGCATTAAAGCTGCACAGAAACAACAGGTTTCGTAACGTACCGTATCCCTGCTTGCTGATCCTGCTACTGCCCCGAACACTGCTACCCGAACGTTTCTCCACCGGTGACAATCCGATAAAACAGCTAAACTGTTTGGCACTTTCAAACTTACGGAAACCATCGCTCATGACAATCAGGTGTGTTGCCGTACTCTTTCCCATGCCCGGTATTGTTTGAAGCCTGGCATACAGCTCCGGCTCGTTCACTTCTATCAAGCGGATCAATTCCTCTTCCAGCTTTTTTACCTGTCTGCTCAAGCTGATTACAGTCATCTTCAAGGGTTGAATCAAAACACCCCGTGAGCTGCCTGTTTTGTGTTCCAGCGCATGAAGCCTGTTCTTGAACATGGTTCTGCTCTTTAACAAAAGGTTGATGTTCTCCTGGATGATCCTGCTCTGTCGGATATACGCTGACTCCGGTTGGTAAGCCTTCAATTCGTTTTGCATGGCATACGTGCAGATCATCTCTGCATCGGCCTTATCGGTTTTAATCCGCCGCAGGTTCATCTGGATATAGCGTTTGATCACAAGCGGGTTGACTACCGATACAAAGACTCCGATCTTGGAGAGGTGGTCAGCCAGGCAGGTATGATACATCCGGTAGCCTCCATGACACAGCAACTGTTTGCGGGCAGGTGTTTTGTAAACTGTTTAAAGCCTGTCGGATTGTTGGGATACTGCTTGTGATTGCCATTGTCGTCCATAACATCAAACACGTCTTTGGAGATGTCGATGCCGAAATAATTACTATATTTATCCATTACTTATTGTATTTGGAAAGAACGGCACTGCTTTGTTCCAACAACCTGAAAGGGCCCAATGAACTGTCCGGAATCAAGCAGGAAAGAGAGGGGACTTGCAATGTTGACGGGTTGTTTCCTCGTGTATAAAACAGCCTTATTCCTCTCTTTCGTTCTTTCTGTTTATGGATTAAAATTAAAAATTTGTAAACTTAGGATGTATATAAAAAATAAGCGAGATAGTAGTAATATCAAGGTTTGTAGCCCGTTTGAACTTTCTTGTAAGTTGAAAGTTTTGTGCTTCGAAATCGCTTACTTTTCATATACTTAACGTTGGCAACAACTCGTCCTAAAAATGTCTACACAAAAGAAGTAGATGATGTATAAAAATGATTGAGTAGCGAAATATTGCAGCGAGAGTTTCAAACTCAAAATTTAGTATTATGAAAAAAAATGTAGCATTAGTATTATCCGGTGGTGGAGCAAGGGGAATTGCACACATTGGTGTAATTGAAGAATTAGAAAAACAAGGATTTAACATTAAATCTATTTCTGGCACTTCTATGGGAGCCTTGGTTGGCGGTATTTATGCAACAGGAAAGATGCAAGAGTATAAAAACTGGATGTACACATTAAACAAATTAGAAGTCTTTAATCTTGTTGATTTTAATGTTGGCATTCAAGGACTTATTAAAGGAGATAAAGTATTTAATAAAATGAAAGAATTTATTCCTGATAGGAATATTGAAGACTTAGAAATACCTTATGCTGCCGTAGCCGCTGATATTATTAATAACAAAGAAGTAGTGTTTACAGAGGGAAGTGTTTATAATGCCATTCGAGCATCCGTTGCAATTCCTACGGTATTTACGCCTGTTAAAACAGATGAAGGATTATTGGTAGATGGTGGAGTTGTAAACAATATCCCCGTTAACCGTGTAAAAAGAACCCCTGATGATATTTTAGTTGTTGTAAATGTTAATGCACATATTCCTGTTTATAAACCTATAATATCAGAAAAAGAACGCGCCAGAAAGGAGTCAATATACCAAAAGAAAGTAAGTGAATTTAAAAACCACTTGCAAAAAATCAACCCCTTAAATCATGATAAAAAAATTGGTTATTTCGACCTAATTAATAAAACCATTAACCTAATGATTTATCATAATGCCTATTTGTCATTTGAACAACAACCTCCAGATATACTGATTGAGGTATCTCATAATTCTTGTGGCACTATGGATTTTTACAAAGCCGAAGAAATGGTAGAAATAGGACGATATGCCGCCATTAGGAGCCTTAAAGAGTATAATAAGAAATTGGTATAAAGAACTGTAATTCTCAAAATTAAAAATTAACATTAATAAGTAGACGTATGAAGTATAACATATTACTGATAAGCACACTGCTTCTCCTATTAGGGATGAAAGTATTACAGGCGCAAGAGGTACAGCAGTCTCAAGAAAAAATTAACACTGTCGAAATTGTAGGGGACACAAACCTTAATTATTATGTTTATCCAAACTCAAGCTCTAAAGACACTTCCTTGCTACTTAATTCAGGTAACGAAAACACAAAAGCGAATAATACAAAGAAAAAAGTAGCATTAGTATTATCAGGTGGAGGGGCAAGAGGAATTGCACACATAGGAGTAATTGAAGAACTGGAAAAACAAGGCTACGAAATAGTTTCAATATCAGGAACTTCTATGGGAGCTCTTGTAGGTGCTGTTTATGCTCTTGGAAAAATGGAAGAGTTTAAAAACTGGATATACACTATGGATAAATTAGACACCTACAAATTTATTGACTTTTCATTCAGTTCACAAGGATTAGTAAAAGGGGATAAAGTTTTAAAAAAGATGAAAGAATTTATTCCTGATAGAAATATTGAAGACTTAGAAATTAATTATTCAGCCACAGCTACAGATATTACAAATAAGGAAGAAGTGGTTTTTACAAAAGGAAGTATTTATGAGGCGGTAAGAGCATCTGTTGCGATACCTACTGTGTTTACCCCTGTAAAAATGGGAAACTCCCTGCTTGTAGATGGAGGCGTTATGAATCCTGTTCCTATTAATCATGTGAAAAGAACCAAAGGTGATATATTGATTGTTGTTCATGTAAATGCTGAAGTCCCTGTATTTAAGCCACCTATTACAATAGACGAAGAAAATAAAAGACAATCAAAATATCAAAAAAACATTGATGCGTTTCAAAATGAATTTAATTCTAAAACGAAAAACGAAAAATTAGGGTATTTTAAACTTATTAATAAAACAATAGGTTTACTCACCTATCAAATATCAAAAATGACGATAGAAAAATATCCGCCAGACATTTTAATAAATGTATCCAGAGAATCGTGTAATATTTTTGATTTCTATAAAGCAGAAGAATTAGTTGAAATTGGTCGGCATGCAGCTATTAACAGCCTAAAAGAGTATAACAATAAACTAGATTAGAATGGAAAAAGAAACCACAAATTATTCCTATTACTTTAATACTCTCAAGCAGTCTCCAATCTTCTCTGAAGTTGAGGATGATGTTTTACATAAAATCTTAAGAATGTTTCATAGCAAAAAATATCTTAAAGATAATTATCCGCTAACATCTGAGTCAACCATGTATAATATTTATGTGATAATTTCTGGAAGAGTGGAAATATCAGTAATGAATTTTAACACAGACAGGGAATATATAATTGATATACTTGGACCGGGAGATATTTATGATGTAATATGTTTACTTGATAAAAAAGAACATAATATTATTGCCACTGCATTGGATGACATGGAGTTATTAGTAGCTCCCATTGAAGTGGCAAGGGAATGGTTATATATACATCCTGATTTTAATAAAGCACTGTTGCCTTATCTGGGGAAACAACTACGACATTTTGAAGAATCAGCAACTGACCTTGTACTATATGATACATGGACAAGATTAGTTAAACTAATTTTAAGAAATACAGACAATGATACAGGAAAGTTATCACTAATCAACAATCTTTCACATGAACAGATTGCTAAAATGATTGGCAGCGCACGAAATGTTGTCAACCGCCATATTCAAGATCTAAAAAACAGTCAACTGTTATCGGTACAAAGAAAAAGCCTTGAAATAAATAATATTCATAAATTGATAGAAGAATTTAAAAGACGGAATCCTTTTCTTATATAAATGCAATTTATTCAAAACTAAGATATAATTTTCACTCCCCTCTTCCGCTTTTCTCATATTCCGCATCAATATTGTATTTATTAAATTCTTGTTGTGCAACTTAGGTGGTAGTTGATAATTTAAACCTACCTTATCTTTATACTATAATTCATTTTAATGAATCATTTATAAATTACTTAAAATGAAAACAAAAGAAATTTTTTTTCAAAAAGCAGTTGAAACTATTATTTTCAATAAACATCTCAGACCTATTGCTGTCAAGCAATTAGACAATTATGCGTTTAATAAATTCTCGAAAGATAGCGGTTTTGCAACTTATGATGAAAGGATGATAAGATATCAGTTTTATTCTGCTATACTAAACATTGCTGAAAAGAACTTAGGAAAAGGATATTATTCTAAAGCCGGAATGAAAAAGATGATTCATTCTCTAACAGGAAACAAATTTGTAATGAAATCAGATGATAAAATCGGAAACATACAAAGTGAATATAAATTAAAATACGGAGAATATCCTCCAGGGTTTATTGTCCTATCTCCTTCACAGAGATGTAATTTGCAATGTACGGGCTGTTATGCAGGAAGCACCAACCGAACAGTATCGACGCTCCCATATTCTGTTGTTGACAGGATAATAGGTGACGTGCATGATGTATTTGGCAGAAAGTTCGTGGTGATTAGCGGAGGTGAGCCTTTTATGTACAAAAGTGACGATAAAACCTTATTAGATATCTTCGAAAAATATAACGATGTGTTCTTCTTGGTTTATACAAACGGAACCTTAATAACACCTTCCATAGCTCAAAGGCTTTCGCAATTAGGAAATGTTACACCTGCAATATCTATAGAAGGTTATGAGCAGGAAACGGATGAGCGCAGGGGTAAAGGTGTTTATAATAAAATAATGAAAGCTATGGAAAACCTGAAAAAAGCAGGTGTTCCATTTGGGATTTCGATAACGGCAACAAGCAAAAACTATGAGCTTTTACTTAATGAGGAGTTTTACGATTATTATTTTGAACAATTAGGCGCTTCATATATGTGGCAATTTCAATTAATGCCTATCGGACGTGGAAAAGAAACATTTGATTTGGTTGTATCACCCGAAAAAAGAGTAGAGCTTTACAATGTCTGGAAAAAAGTATTAATTGAAAAAAAATATCCTATAGCTGATTTCTGGAACAGCGGAATAATAAGTAATGGATGTATTGCTTATGGCAGGTATAATGGATATATATATATTGATTGGAATGGCAATATTATGCCTTGTGTTTTCGTGCCTTATCATATTGATAATATATATAATTTATACAAAGAAGGTAAAAATCTAGGCGATGCAATTCACTCCCAGTTTATGAAAAACGGACGTAAATGGCAACAGGATTATGAAAAAATACGTAAAAATCATTTGATGCCATGTTCGATAAGAGATCATTACAAAAATTTCAGGGAAAACATACTTACCGATGATGCAAAACCGGAAGATAAACAAGCAGCCGAAGCATTAAAAGATCCAATTTATTTTCAAACTATGGTTAAATACGATGAAGAACTAACGGAATTAACTAAAAATATAGAGGATCCTAAATATAATGATTTGCTCCATAAAATGGAAACATAATTATTAATATTTACCCCTTGTGCATTTAGCCTGAATAATTAAAACCTGAATGAAAAGAAAATATTTACAATTGACTGTCGCTACACAAAACCGCAGTGAGTTTTGGTTTTCATTAAAAATATATTCATTGTGCAACTTAGGTGGTAGTTGATAATTTAAACCTATCCTACCTTATGCATTATAATTTATTCTAATAAAGGAAATAAAATGACGACAAAAGAAAAAATCAAAAAAGGTATTGTAAAAATAGCTACCGAAAGTCAAGACATTAAAAACGACATCATCACATTTGTCGGAGATGAATTTGAAAAATCCATTTCGCTTAAAAACCAGACAGCTGAAACAATTAAAGAAATTACAAAAGACACTCTTGATGGTGTTTATGAAGGTCTAAATGAAGCGAAATATAAGGGGCAACAATATACTGATAGACTAACAGAAAAGGATGTTGAAATAGAAGTTGTGATGAAAAAATCATCTGAGGCTATGGTTAATGTTGCTAAAAAGAAAGGCGAAAATGCTTTAGCAGTAAGTAAACAATCTGCTGAAAAAGCAAAAGAGTTTTTTAATGATGCTGTAGACAGAGCCAAGTACTCAATAGATAATATTGAAGATAAAGCAAAAGAGCAAATGGGAGATGCTCTTAAAAATCTTAATGAAACCAAGAAAGAAACAAAAAACAAACTCGATGCAATAGGTGATGCACTAAAAGATTATGCTACCGAAAAAAAAGATGAAACTTCAGAAGCTATTTCAAATGCTTTGCATAAAACCGCTGACAAAAGTAAAGAGGCTGTAACAGATTTAATGAACTTAGCAAAAACATATTCAAAAAAATTAACAAGCCACTCTCTTAGTAAAGTCTCTGACTGGTTAAAAAATCTTTCAAATAAAGTAAATTCATAAATATTTTATTAACTTTCCAAAAAAAATCATGAAATTAAAAACAGTAAAAAAAATATCAACTTATTTGATACTATCTACGGTAGCATTCACTTTTACAATGTGTCAAAATACTGGAGAAGGCGCAAAAAAAGACCTAAATAATTTAAAAAAGAAAACTGAAAAAGAAGTAAAAAGCATTGAAACAAAAACTACTGATTTAGCTGAGTCAGCGAGTCAAGAAGCAAAAACAAATTATGCTTTGACCAATGCAAGAGTGGCTCTATTAAAATCCCAAATTGCACTTGAAATTAACAAGTCCAAACAAAATACAGAAGCAGAATTAGACAATGCCATTAAGTATCTTTCAGAAGCCAAATCAACAGCTGATGGAAAAACAAAAGCAGAAATTGATTTGCTGGAAACCAAAGTAAATACAGCTAAAAATAGTGTTGTACAGAAAAAGGACAACGCTTTAGATAATGTATCTACTGCTGCTAATGAGGCAAAGATTATGTCTAAAAAATACAATGATGAGTTTCAGGCAATAAAAGAAAAAAATATTACTACAATCAATAGGAAATATGCTGAACTTAGAGCAGAAGAAGCCCTTTTGAAGGCAAAAATAGCCGCTCAATCAGAAGAAACATTTGCTCAGGCAGAAGCTTATCTTGAAGAAGCAAATGAATGGTATATCCAGAGTAAAAAATATGTTACTACCAAGATAAATCCGTACGTGGATAAACTTCAAAAAGATATAGCAGACGCCAAAGTTTCTTTAGAAAAAAAAGATAAAGAAGCACGTAATAAAATAGCAGATATTCTACAAAAAGCTAAAGAATTTGTTAACGAAGATTAGCTTTATAAATTCCAAAAAACAGACTGCTCTGTAACGAGCTGTCTGTTTTTTATTATGAAAATCAATAACTTAAAAATAAATAAAATGAAAAACCTATTAAAAAAAGTGATTCTTACGGGAATCGGAATTGGATTAATGACCAAAGACAAAGTTGAAGAATTTGCAAAAAAAACTGCCGAAGAAGCAAAAATGACGGAGGAAGAAGCGCGTAAATTTGCAGACGAAGTGTTAAAACAATCAGAAGATTCAAAACAAAAAATTGAAGAAATGATTGACAAACAGGTAAAAAAGAGTATTGACAAATTAGGATTGGCAAACAAAGAAGATATGGAAAAAATTGAAAAAAAATTGAGCAAATTGCAAAGTACCCTTAATAAAAAAGCAAATTTTAAAGAATGATTCGTAAAATCGGAATGATTGGTAAGACCTATCGGCATGTTAATCGTTACCTGGAAATTATCAAAGTCCTTACAAAATATGGGTTTGAGGATGTAGTTTCTAAATCCCATTTGGATAGTGTTATTGATTTTGGCCGAAAAATTGTTTTCAGTAAAACAGATGCAGCTATCGCCTCTCTGTCGCGATGGGAGCGTATGCGGTTGGTTTTAGAAGAACTCGGCCCCGCGTTTATCAAATTTGGTCAGATAATGAGTACCCGACCTGATTTGATTCCTCTTGAATTAATACCTGAATTGAAAAAATTACAGGATAACGTCCCCCCCTTTTCAGAGGCTAAAGCGGCATCGCTTATTGAAAAGGAATTGGGAAGCCCTATTTGGGAAATATTTGATAAATTTTCCTCTACACCTGTTGCCTCTGCTTCCATAGCTCAGGTTCACCGGGCGGTTCTTATTGAAGGCGTAGATGTAGCTGTTAAAGTCCAGCGACCGGGAATTGAACGACTTATCGAAACTGATTTGGAAATTATGTTTCATCTCGCTACTATGATGGAGAAGCATGTTGAAGGTATGAAATCTTTCAATATCATTAAAATTGTAGAAGAGTTTGATATATCTATTCACAAAGAATTAAACTTTTCTATTGAAGCTTCCAATCTGGAACGATTTGGCAATAATTTTCAGCAAGACCAAGATATTTATGTACCCAAACTCTACAGGAATTATAGCACAAAAAAGGTGCTAACAATGGAATTTATTGATGGAATAAAAATTTCAGACATTGAAAGTCTTAAGGCAAATTCCCTTGACCGGAAAATTATTGCAAAAAGAGGGGGAGACTTAATATTAAAACAAGTATTTGAATTTGGTTTTTTCCATGCCGATCCTCACCCTGGGAATGTTTTTGTATTGCCTGAAAACGTAATTTGTTTCCTTGATTTTGGGATGATGGGAACATTGACTCGGACAACAAGGGAATTAATTACATCCATGGCAGTCGGGGCAATTAATAATGATATTGACCGAATTATTAGGAGCTTACTCAGACTTTGTGAAACAAGAGGTGAAGTAAAAAAACAGAAACTGGAGTTACATATAACTGAACTTATAGACAGATATTTTCAAAAATCGTTGGAACAAATGGATATGTCCGAACTTATCAACGATGTAATTCATTTTTTTCCTGAAAACAACTTAATAATACCTTCTGACCTGTTTTTGTTAGGGCGATCTTTGCTCCTTTTGCAAGGAAATGGAGAAATGCTTGATCCCGATTATAATGTAGCAAAGCACGTAGAACCCTATATAAAGAAGATGATTCGGGAGCGTCTTCACATTCGTAAAATCGCAAAAGACTTTTTCATTTCCTCTGAAGAATTGATGCAACTGACTAAAGAACTGCCTTTTGAGATTCGAGAGATTATCGAGAAAGTAAAAACCGGCAAAATAAAGATGGATATTGAGCATAAAGGACTTGACCCTATGCTCCGTACTCACGAGCAAATAAGTAATCGAATAACTTTTGCTATTGTTTTAGCCTCCATAACAATTGGTTCCTCATTAATTGTGCATTCTAAAATTCCTCCATTGTGGCATGAAATTCCTGTTATTGGTCTTATTGGGTTCGTTGCGGCAACCGTTCTGGGATTTGGGCTTCTTATTTCTATTTTTCGTCATGGAAAAATGTGAAATGGTTTTTACCTTTTTATGATAACTAAATTATTTAATTTATGGAAAAAGGAATTATTTTTGGAAACAATATTTTAGATGTAGTTTTTGTGGCATGGTTTATCGCCCAATTTTACAAAGTCATTGTTAGTATTATCATTGATAAAAAATTAAGCATAAAACGCTTCTGGGAAACAGGAGGTATGCCCAGTTCCCATTCATCAACAGTAAGTGCTTTGGCCACCTCGGTTGGAATTGTCTATGGAACGGCAACACCACTTTTTGCAGTCAGTATTGTATTTGCTATTATTGTATTGCATGATGCGGCAGGAATTAGAAGAGCTGCTGGGAAACAGGCGAGTGTGTTAAATCGTCTGGGGGCTTCTTTGAGTAAGCTCGTAGATGAACGTTTTAGTGAGGAGCGATTAAAAGAGTTGTTGGGCCACACTCCGGTGGAAGTATTGGTCGGTACAATTGTAGGTATTGCCGTCGCCTTAATATTTAAATTTCACCTTGTTTCTTAGTTTTTTTTAAAATTATTAAAAAAGAAAATGAATACAGATGCACAAACTATCTAAAAAAAAGATAAGAAGATACGCAATTAGATATTGGATATTTTACAAAAAGCATCATGGATTATAAACGAAGATTAACTCAATTCAATTCTGAAAAACAGAAAATTTTTTTAAGACTGTCTATTTTTTTTGAAGGTCAAAATATTATTCCCCAAAAAATGAAAATATTTAAAAAGTTTTTATTGCCAGTAATACAACTAAGGATAGACTGGAAAATTAAGGTTTATTTTATCACCACGCTTGTTGGGGCAATAGTTGGTCTGCTTATTCTTTTTCCATTAAATCAAAGTATTCTTTTTTATGAATATGTACAAAATGAACTTGATGGTCCAACTGTTATTCAATTTGTCCAAAGCCAGTTTAATATGTTATTTTCCGGTGAAAGTTCAGGTAAACTTATATTTTATTCCATCGTAGGTGCTATGCTTGGTTTATTAACCGCAAGGATTCATATATCATTAAACAGCAGCCTCCGGTATATTGAACAGTTAAGTGGGGAATTAACAAAAGATATTGGAACCCTTATTTCTCATGGAGAAAGTTCTGCCTTAGAGTTTAAATCCACATTTCATTGGGATATTAAACAAGCAAAAGTTAACAAACAACTCGTCATTGTCATATTAAAAACAATTGCAGGTTTTATGAATAACAATGGGGGCACACTTCTTATCGGAGTTGATGATAACGGTAAAATTATTGGTCTGGAACAGGACTACCAAAATCTCAAAAGGAAAGACAGGGATGGTTTCGAGCAATCAATATTTACAGCAATATCAACTAATCTGGGTACTGATTTGTCTAATTATGTCCATGTTATTTTTCATTCAAAAGACAATAAAGATATCTGTCGATTAATTATTATGCCTGCACCAAGACCTGTTTTTGTAAAACAAGAAGGCAGCACAAAATTTTATATTCGTGCAGGTGTTAGCACTCGTGAAATGAATATTGAAGAAGCTACTAAATATATTGATAATCGTTGGCCGAAATAAATATATAGAATAAATTCTCAATTGGAATGAATATAAAATTACGTTGGGTAATAATGTATATAGTTAATGGTGGGTGTGTAGCCTTCCCAAAAAATGTAGCCTTCCCCAAAAATGCCGTTAGCCAAAATTAAACAAACGAGCATAAAATAGAATGAATTGGATATTTATCATATTAATTTTAGTCATCTTAATTTACTTGATTAATCATCATTTAAATAAAAGAAAATCAAAAAAAATTGAATTATTAACTAAAAAATGGGGTATTCAAAAAGAAAATGAATATTTTAACTTTGAAACAATTGAGCAATATTTTGTAAATACTATTAAGAAAGAACAAGCATATCATATAATTTCAGACCAAACTAATAATGACTTAGATTTAAATGAAATATTTAAGTTTATTGATAGAACCACATCAAAAATAGGACAACAATATCTTTATTACAAAATTAGAACAATTAATAACCAAAAAGAATTGTATCTATTTGACAAACTTGTTAATTTATTTAAAAACAATGACAAACTCAGGATTAACTGTCAAGTTGAATTATTGAAATTAAATACAGATTCGTCTTAC
>Ga0136651_10001217_pt1 | contig 14198 bp, 14 predicted proteins | sample Mar14236cmmetaG_FD_94867 | JGI IMG/M metagenome (GOLD analysis project Ga0136651, IMG submission 94867) | Marine hydrothermal vent microbial communities from Guaymas Basin, Gulf of California to study Microbial Dark Matter (Phase II) - Marker... ...
AAAATACCTGAAAATTTATGGTTCAGTACTTAGGTAGGCAAAAGTTTATTAACATTTTGTAGTCCAGCGTTGTGAGGGATGGTGGGCAGCAAAAACACGCTACCCACCATTTCACGCTTAAGTTTCGCTCCGCGAAACTTAAGCGTGAAATACAGAAAATTTATGTGTCCCTACTTACTTAGATTCTAACAGCTGAGTGGTCTTTCTATTTTCGCTCTCCTACCTAGGTTGTAAAATGCGTTGACTTCGCCTTTGGCCTTTGCTTTCTTCACGCACTTCAAATGTCGTGTCAATGTCAAGCATATCCAAAAAAGAGTTGTCATGTGAGACGAACACACAAGACTTATTATGACAATATTTTTGGATAAAATCTACCACTCGTTGTCGATTACTTTTGTCCAAATTATTGGTTGGTTCATCCATAAAAACGAGATTTTGGTTAGCGCCAAATGCGCGAATGAGCCCCAAACGCTGTGTTTGTCCCCCTGACAGTTTCCAAATTTTGGAGTCTTTAATACTCTCCCACTCTTTTTTGTCAAACAAAGCCAATGCCATTTCTTCAGTAAGGGCTTTACCGATGGCCAAGTCCAGATTTTGTTTCACAGTGAGTGCGCGAATCAGTTCAGGTTTTTGAAACGAGAATCCAATGTTTCCCCAAAACTCAGGCCCAATGGTTTTTTTCCAATTGGCCGAGGTGACTTGGATTGTCTTTTTCGTTCCAAAAGTGTACTGGATCATGCCATGACGAAAGCGACGTAGGGCCGCAAGTAAAGTCAAAAGCGTTGATTTGCCTGAACCACTGATACCCTGAATGCTATACATTTTACCAGCGGCAATATGAATACCTTTAGGAATGCAATAGATATAATGCTCATCCTCTGGATAGGTAAATTCGATTTGTTTTGAAATGTCTATAATATTCATGGCATTATATTGAATAACGGCTTGGATAAATACAATCACTTACTTTTTGATTATTGGCTGCCCATTTTTAATGCCTAAAGTGACAAAAAATAAACAAAAGTATATATAAATGTCATCTGATATTTTGATATGGTAAAGCAAAATATCGTTTTTTAGAAGGCGGCTGAGACAAATCCCTTACCACCGATCAGATATAACTACAAGGATTATTTATAAGAAAGGATTAGAATATCGTTTCGACGGCCCGATTTTCGTTAAAAATTGATTTTCGCGATGGCGCGATTTTCAAACAAAATTTATTTTGCGACTTTTGGAATGCATGTTATTTTGCGACTTTTGGAATGCCTGTTATTTTGCGACGGCTTTTTTTGGGAATGCGCCCATTGATTCTTTTAGGGCAATCCCTCGTAGTTGCCCTGATGTCATTTATTGATTGAATGACATCACTCTTTTGTTAAATTAAACCGTTTGAAATTTTAATGATAAAGTATAGTCATTACAAACAATACCTTCGCCAATTCTAAAATTTAGCCATTTCAAAAAAAATACTGATTTTTCTTTTTATTAAAATCAATAAGTTAAAAACTGACATGGGCTCGAAATTTATGATTTTTACAATTTGGCGAAGGTATTGTACAAAGCCATAAAATTATTTGTTTATACGGATATCAGTATTATGTCACCTGAAAACTTTTTTCGTGCTTTAGCCGATGAAACGCGCTTACGTTGTGTGGTATTAATACAACAGATGGGAGAATTATGTGTGTGTGAATTGACTTCGGCACTTGGTTTATCGCAGCCTAAAATTTCTCGACATTTAGCCACACTGAAAGCGGCAAAAATACTGCAAGCTCGACGTGATGGGCTCTGGGTTTATTATGATTTACATCCTGAATTACCCTCTTGGGTTGTGAGCGTTTTACAAAAAACCGTTTTGGGTATCCAAAACATCGCTCCTTTTAGCACGGATAAAAAAAATATCGTTTCAATATCCAATCAAAAAAGCGCACGTTGTGCGATTAAATAAATCAATATAATGAATTGGCAATAGCGAATTATATTTTTTTAGGAGAAGAAGCTTGATTTATATATATGGGTATCTCTATATATGAATTTTAACTTATCCATTTCAGAGGTTAATTCAAATATGAGCGCACAATCTGAAATAGCAGCCCAAAAAACAGCGACTGTGAACGATCCATTAGGCACATTTGGACGTTATCTGACACTTTGGGTGACTTTGGCTATTATAATGGGTATTAGCTTAGGCCATTTTTTTGAGCAAGGCTTTGCTTTTTTAAGTACTTTGGAAATTGGGCAAGTCAACTTAGTTGTTGCGGTGCTGATTTGGGTGATGATTTATCCGATGATGGTTAGTGTTGATTTTAATTCACTGAAACAGATTGGGGCACGCCCTAAAGGTTTGATTATCACTTCCGTGACGAATTGGTTTGTGAAGCCCTTTACAATGGCTGCTTTGGGTTGGTTGTTTTTCCAAGTGTTTTTTGTGGATTGGGTGGCACCCAGCGATGCCAAGGAATACATTGCGGGTATGATTTTACTGGGCTCTGCCCCTTGTACTGCTATGGTGTTTGTTTGGAGTCAACTGACTAAGGGTGATGCGACTTATACCTTAGTACAAGTGTCTTTAAATGACGTTGTGATGATATTGGCTTATGCCCCCATCGTGGCATTTTTACTGGGCATCAGCGATATTATTGTACCGTGGGAAACCTTATTGCTTTCCGTTGTGCTGTATGTGGTGATTCCACTCACGGCCGGTTATTTGACTCGTCTCCACTTATTACGACGGGGTAGCGAGGAAGAAGTCAGCCAATTTACGGATAAACTGAAACCGTGGACGATCATTGGCTTACTTTTGACTGTCGTTTTACTGTTCGGTTTTCAAGGCGAAACGATTCTAGCGCACCCTATTGTGATTTTACTGATTGCTATCCCATTGATTATTCAAAGTCTTGGTGTTGCAGCCATTGCTTATACATGGGCATGGTTGTGGCGTGTTCCGATTGAAATTGCAGGGCCTGTCGCGTTAATCGGATCCTCCAATTTCTTTGAATTAGCCGTAGCGGTAGCCATCAGTTTATTTGGATTAGATTCAGGTGCGGCATTAGCGACTGTTGTTGGCGTATTAGTAGAAGTGCCCATCATGTTATTGATCGTGCATCTCGTTAATCGCACACGACATTGGTTTATTTGAGCAAAACCTGAGAGTGGCAATAAGAATCCGACTTCGCGTTTGAATTGATTATCTCAAATGAATGCGTTATAAAACGAATTGAAAACCCGGAAATTTAAACACAAGTAAAAGGTTTTGACTTTATCCTTTATTATATACAATCCCTGTAGTTATGGGTTTTGACTTTATCCTTTAATTTATATAAAATTTTTGTACAATACCTTCGCCATTTCTTGTCAAGTTTACAGGGTTACTTATAATGAATTCAATAAATTTCAAATACTTATCGCTTTAAAGCTTAAGGGAAATTTTAAGTTTCATTTATTTTCAACGAGTTATCATAATAACCTTATTTAATGCTCAATTTTTGGCGAAGGTATTCTCAGGATTATCAGTGCTTTATATCTGGCATGGGTACCTTTATTGAGAGAAAATGACAATGCACGAGAATCTAAAGCTTTTATTCCCAACACCGATCTGGGAAGCCACTATTGGAGATGAACAGCTGAACCGTCAGCTCGAAACCGCTATTTATGAGTTCGAGCAAAACGATAAGCAATTTGAATTTAAAAAATATCCATTTGGTTATACGAACTATATGACGGGGAAGAATTTGGCAAAAGATCCCAGATTTAAACCGTTGGTCAAAAAAATTTTTGCAGAAGCCAGGAAATTTTTGGCTGAAATGAAATTGAAAGAGCCGGATGCATACTACTTGAGTATCTTCGATATGTTCTGTAATATTAATAGAAAACATAGCCGGCATAACGCACATCGGCATGAACGATCTGAGCTCAGTGGTGTCTATTATGTCAAAGCCCCTGAAGGTTCGGCCGATTTGATCGGCCATAGTCCTTTAGAACCCTTAATGATGCATGTATCGCTGGATTTTTTTGAGGAAAATAGCATTTTTACCAAAGCCTATCAACACATGCCGCCTCAAACGGGAAAATTACTGATATTTCCGTCTTGGTTTTTACACGAAGTTGATCTTCATCTTATTGATGAAGATAGGCTTTCAATCAGTTTCAATATGGGTATTTTTGAGAAGTCTGATAACAACGACATTGGCGGTGAAAAGAAAAAATAAGGGGGGAAATTTTTTGTTTGAAAGGGTGAACTTTTATGTAGGGTGGGTAACGTGTTTTTGTTGCCCACCATCTTCATTAAAAAGTTTTTGCTTTAAGTACTGAACCAGAAATTTTCAGGTATTTTAGAAGAAGCAACCAGAAATGGGGTTGCCCTTTGCGGTAAAATACCTGTTTATTTGTGCTTCAGTACTTAAGAAGTTTTGCGCGCAAAACTTATTAAAGCGAAATTTGTTACCGCGCTAAAGTATATAAGGGGCGCATTCCTAAAAAAAGGGTTATCAATTTTGAAAGCCCATTTTTCGTTCCAAATTTATTTTGCGGCCCGCTTGGAATGCAAAATTTATTTTGCGGCCCGCTTTTCGTTCCAAATTTATTTTGCGGCCCGCTTGGAATGCATGTTATTTTGCGGATCGCCAAGATTGATAATGACCCTTTTTTTGGAAATGCGCCCGTATATAAGGGGATTTTAAAAGTGTTTTCCCCCATACCTTATAACATGAGTTCGACTTATATTTGATTCAATTCGTAATATATTGCCTAATCAAAGGGTTATGGTTAACAATACCTTCGCCAATTTTTGTGTTCACTTGTTTAGTTTATTCTTATATTTACTAAGTACTTGTTTTAATTAGTTTCATTAAAAATAGGTTCAGGATTTTGCACACCGTATTTTAATTAATAACTCATTGATTTTTAATGAAAATATAAAATATACCGTATCAAGTATTTGATTAAGTTAGCTTTAATTTATTACCCTATAAAACAATCACTTATAAAACGGTTATAAATTGGCGAAGGTATTGGTTAATCTATATTGAATAGGTACAACGATTTATTTAAATTTTTACAACGACAATTATCGTAGTTGTTTATGTTGATTTTCAACGAGCTATTTTTTGACCTTGGCTGCTACGATATTATTCACATAAAATGTGTTGTTTTATAACGCATTGATAAGCATTACTTTAACAATTTGAATTATTGAACGATAAATCATTTTGAACTCACGTTTATAATCTGAAATAAAGTACAGTGTCAAACGATATGTATTACATCAAACCTGATGAAATTTTTGCCGTTAATGACAAATTAGCGGTTGAAGTTGTTGAAATCGAAGGCGCAAGAGTGGTGATGGTGGACAATTTTTATCAGAATCCACAGCTAGTCAGAGATTATATTTTGACGACACCGGCACCCATCTGGAAAACTCAACCGGGTGGTAAGAATTTTGTTAACTATTATGATTGTAGACATCATATTTTAGTGAATGACGCATTTGATTTGGCTCAAAAAACCATTGCAGCCATCTCTCGGAAATATTTGAACACGAGCATTTTAAAAAGTATCAAGACATTCAACACCAATGTTTTTCAACTAATTAAAAACCAACCTGACAATGCGGTTGCGGTGCCCCACGAAGATGGACAGTGCGTGGCGGCGTTAGTGGGTTTGAATACCCCGGATGAATGTCATGGTGGGACGGCCATTTATAAAAGCAAATTTAATGGCATTTCTAATGTCTTGAATTTGACTAAACTTGAACGGGAGGCGATGTTTGAATGGATGGAAGATCATGCGCTGTTTGAAAAAGGAGACGATTATTTTCTACACAATTGGCAAGACTATTGGGAATTAGTGCATGTCGCCGAGATGAAATATAACCGGCTTTCTATGTATAATGGGCCTATTTTCCATGGTGCCTATCATGTCGATAATCATTTCAAGGCGTATCCAAGGATCAATCATCAGATGTTTTTCGATGCAGTGAAGTTTAATTATGAATAACATAACGACAACGGAATGGCAGGAAAAAATTTATTCCGCCGAAAAAGACGACTCTTCTTGGCAAATAGGTGATGAACGGGCTATTTTCAAATCATCTGCCGATGTACCGAAAATCATGCCGGTTGAATACCAAGCCAATGCTGCTCGAAAAGTGAATGAGTGCTTGTTTGTATTTGATCATTTTCTTGAGGAAGACTTACTTAAACGACTAACAGAAACAGCGCGGTTAATAGCGAAAAAAACATTGGGTTGGTCGAGAATGATTGAGGTGGATTCGGTTGAACAACGATTAATTCCGGCGGCCCAACAACTAAAAGAAGATCGTCGTCTGTCTCAAGAAGAACGTGATGAGATTGATTCGACAATGGAAGCGGTTATCAAAAAAGTTCATGAGACAATCAGTGTCCTCACGTATGAGAATCAGATAGTTAGATACAATTCATGGATTAATACCGGTTCTATACCGTTGAATGGAAATCAAAACAATGACTTTCATTTTTGGCATTATGACAGTGATGAATACCTGGAATTTTGTCACCCAAAGAATTGGGTACGATTTCCAGTTTGGGGGGCTATTATTTATATTAATCAACCCAAATATGAACAGCATTTCACGATCTTTGACGATAAAACGATTAATCAAAAAATCAGAGCGGTTTCCAACCGGTTAGCCATCTTTGATCCGAGCTATCTCCATAAGGTTGTGGGCCCCAACAAATCAGATGATTCAAAAGACACCAGAACGGTTATGGTGATGAATGCTTGGGATTACAAAGCACCAGATCATGCTATTCACATCCAAGATCAATAGGGAGTTTCTCAATGAAAGGTGAGGCATTATGGGACATTAAAACGGTCAGAGAATCTTGGCAAAAGCCTTTTCAGGAATTAGCTTTTACCGAAAAGAAACAAAGGATATTACCCAGTGAATATCAAGCCGATCATTTAAGACGCTTTCAAAATGTTTTGATTGTCAAAGATCAACTCTTAGGCGCAACCGAACTGGCCAATATTCAAAAGGCCTCGGAATACATGAATAAAACGAGAGGTTGGAGTGTCAAATTTAAACGCGATGAGCATTCTGACCTTTTTTTGAGGCAGACAGTCGGGAAAAGAACCCAAAAAATTACTGAAGAAGAAGTGGTTTTGATAGAAGAGTCAATGCAACAGGTTGTCAATCTCGTTTGGTCCGAATTGTTCTCTTTTCTGATGACAGAACCAGAAAATATCCATTACGTCAATACTTGGATCAATAATGGCCCGTTGCCCGCTCAATCAGGCCGCTATCATTTTACCCATTACGATTGTGATGAATATCTTGAATTTAGCAAGGGATTGTTTCGATTTCCAGCCTACGCGGCGGTATTTTACATCGACATCTCGCCAGAGGTTGAGGGGGGAGTCACATGGTTTCCCGAAATAAAGCAGGGCGTTATTCCTAAGACTAACCGATTGGCTATATTTGATGCCAGCTTAGCTCATGCCGTGCTACCGGCTACCGCTCCCAAGAAAGCCGCTCGAACAGTGATGGTTATGAATGTGTGGGATTACCAAACCAGAGATGAACAGGTTGAATTAACCAATGGTATTTTAGGATACACCGAAAATAGACGAGAGGAATTGCAATGGATTCCATAGTTCATAATTGTATGACTAAGGCCGGTAGAAAAGTGGTTGTGATAGATAACGCAATCCCAACAGAGATTGGAAATGATTTGTATGAATATATGCAGTATTTTGGACGATGGAATTTTAATCCCGATGAAGAGGAAGAGTCAGACATGGTTCCATTTATTCATGGTTTTGATAATGACTTGATTCATCAATCTCCGTTATGGGATTTGCTCAAAAAACCGCTGATACAACACTTTGGAGAAGGTTATGTCCCTTATAATTGTAGCGTAAACCATCTTCGGTTTGGAGATAATCCCATCGATCACCGGGATACCCATAACCCCACGAAGAAAGACGTTACATTGTTGTTGTACATGAATCCTTCGTGGAACCTCAATTTTGCCGGCGAGACCGTCTATTTTGATGAACAGGGTGAAATTGAATTAGCGGTTCTCCCTAAATTTCGTCGTTTGGGAATGCATGAAGGGTACATTAATCATGCGGCCAGATCCCCTTCTCGTCTCTTTAAGGGTGCTAGGTATACGTTGGCGATCAAGGCGACACCTGATATGGCCTATTTAAAAACCAGAACTCACGAAGATGTGCCAGAAGACAAGGATATGATCGATAGGAGGGCGGTTTTGGCCAAAAATTTATTTGGAGATACCCAAGAACAGACGGCTGTTGTCAGTCCACGTTCTTATGCTTAATTCGGTCATCTAATCATGCTAAGTACTGAACCATAAATTTTCAGGTATTTTAATTAAAAGAAACAACCAAGAAGAGGGGCAACCACAAGGGATTGCCCCTACGAACCGCCCGTAGGGGCAATCCCTTGTGGTTGCCCCTTGCGGTAAAATACCTGTTTATTTGTGCTTCAGTACTTATTCACATCCAAAATCAATATGGAGTTTTTTGATGAAAGGTCAGGCATTATGGGACATTAAAACGGTCAGAGCGTCTTGGCAAAAACCTATTCCTGAATTAGCTTTTAGAGAGAATGATCAACGGATATTACCCCGTGAATATCAAGCAGATCATTTAAGACGTTTTCAAAAGGTTTTGATTGTCAAGGATCAACTCTTAGGCGCAACGGAATTGGCCAATATTCAAAAGGCCTCTAAATACATGAAGAAAACAGGAGGTTGGAGTACCCAATTTAAACGCGACGAACATTCTGGCATTTTTTTGAGACCGACAAAGGGTAGAAGAACAAAAAAAATGACTGAAGAAGAAGTCGTTTTGATAGAAGAGTCAATGCGACAGGTTGTCAATATCATTTGGTCAGAATTGTTTTTTTTTCTGTTGACAGAACCCAAAAATATCCCTTACGTCAATGCGTGGATCAAGACGGGCCCGTTGCCCGGTCAATATGGCCTTTATCATGTTACCCATTATGATTGTGATGAACATCTGGAATCTACCAAGGGGTTGTTTCGATTTCCACTCTATACGGCAATAGTTTACATCGATTTTTCGCCAGAGGTTGAGGGGGGGGTCACATGGTTTCCCGAAATCAAGCAGGGTGTTATCCCTAAGACGAACCGATTGGCGATATTCGATGCCAGCTTAGCCCATGCGGTGCTACCGGCTACCGCTCCCAATAAAACCGCTAAAAGAACCGTGATGGTTATGAATGTGTGGGATTACAAAACCAGAAATGAACCGGTTGAATTAACCAATGGTATTTTAGGATACACAACAGATCGACGCGAGGAGTTGCAATGGATTCCATAGTTCATGATTATCTCACCCAGGCCGGTAGAAAAGTGGTTGTGATAGATAATGCTGTTCCAACAGAAATTGGAAATGATTTGTATGAATATATGCAATACTTTGGACAATGGAATTTTGATTTTGATGAAGATGAAGATTCAGACGGGGTTCCATTTATTCACTGCTTTGACAATGAGTTGATTCGTCAATCTTCGTTATGGGACTTGCTCAAAAAACCGCTCAGACAACACTTTGGAGAAGCTTATGTCCCTTATGATTGTAGCGTGAATCATCTTAGGTTTGGAGATAATCCCGTCGCTCATCGGGATACCTATGATCCCACGAAGAAAGATGTGACATTGTTATTGTACCTGAATCCGTCGTGGCACCTCAATTTTGCTGGTGAAACCGTCTATTTTGATGAACAGGGCGAAATTGAATTAGCGGTTCTCCCTAAATTTCGTCGTTTGGGAATGCATGAAGGGTATATTAATCATGCTGCCAGAGCCCCTTCAAGTCTCTTTAAGAGTTCTAGATATACACTGGCGATCAAGGCGACACCTGAGATAGCCTATTACCAAGAAAGAATTCACAAGGACGATAAAGAGGACAAAGCCATTGAATTAAGGGAAGCGGTTTTGGCCGAAAGACTCTTTGGACACCCTGAACAAACCTCTATTGCTAATAAACGTTCCTATGCTTAATTCAATCATCAAAGAAACATTTGACGTTACCGAAGAACTCTTAAAGCAAGAGCTTTTAAAAGAAAGAAAGCCCATGCCTTTAAAAACAGGGCTAGATTCTTCCCGCTACCCGCTTGTGGATCACTTGAATTTGGAAGAAGTGTCTGAATTTATGCCCACTCTCTATAAGCCATTTATCGGTATGACCTATGATATTCATTGGCGAAAAGTCATCACGCAGGCTGTGCTACATAATGAAGAAGTTGATATTAGAATGGAAAACTGGATGGCGGAATATCGAATGCCAGTTGAAATAAAAGGAGATGAGTTCTATAGTGTTCCGTTGGATCAAGAGATAGCCAGACTCAAATTAGGTCAAGCACCGCAACAGACACTGTGGAGTGTCTACGTGATGCCTCTTATTTTTACAACAAGAGAAATCACCCAAATACCGCTCAAGGATGTTGAGCGGAGAAAATTGGATTTTATGGAATTGTATTCTAAAAAATACCAAAAAATATCTCTCAATAATAATCCACCGCCCGGTATTATAGTGAAGCGTGAAATGGATAATGGACAACAATTTACGCTCATTGAAGGGCACTATCGATTTGCTAAAGCGGATGAGGAAGGTTGGAGTACGTTTCCTTGTAAGATTTTTACTTGGCAGGAAATAGTGCCTTTTATTAATGTGCAGCCGATAAAAGGAAGTTATCAGTATGAACATAAGTAGTCGAATTGGACAAGGGATTGCCCCGACAAACCGTGATTGAAGGTAGGGGCAATCCTGTTGCCCTCAAAAATAGTGTCACGGGGCAAAGAGTTACAAAATGGGCGGGAATAAACATTTTGCCTTTGCCCATTGTGCCACGGATGTTGGGCTCTGATTGGTAGTAAAAGCACCGAAGCCAAGCTCAGTCAGCTTCCCCATGACGCTACGCCAGCTTTCACTGTCGCAAGCTAAAGTGCCTGGCTATCAGAGACTACTCGCCATCCATGGCTCGCTGCGTTATTAATCGTAACGATAATTAACTTTAAATTGATTTTTCATACCAACACGGAATAATTTAATTCCAAAATTAAAATGTAATTAAACGAGTTCTATGAAAATTCATCATCGTAACGATAATTAACTTTAACTTGATTTTTCATACCAACACGGTAGAATTTCATTCTAAAATGAATTCAACGAGTTCTATGAAAAGTCATCATCGTTTTTATAATTAACTTTAACTTGATTTTTCATACGAAACGCGTATAACAATTTTATTCTCAAATGAATTCTACGAGTTCTATGAAAATCATTATCGTAACTATAATTTTTACGAGGTGATTGCAAAACGTTTTGCTGGCCACAAATAAATCAAAATAAGTGAGGAAACGATGGGGTTGTTTGTATCATCTATTGATTTTGAAAGTGTCCCAGAGAGTTGTCAGTTCCTTCATTAATCCTTTTTTATAACTTAACTAACCGTGGAGAAAAAAAACGATGGATGCTCTATATAGTAGAAGAAGATTTTCCAGTCGCCGAAGAAGTGTTGGTGTTGGTCTTGGAGAAGATCAAGTCACGGAAGACATGGTAATGGATTCCAAAGAACAGAATGACGACTCTTTGAGTAACAAGAATGTCAATAAACCGAGTGCAACAACAAGCTATGAGCTTGAAAAAAAGTAAATCGTCTTATCATTGTTGCGAGATAGGCGTAATGACTATTTGATGTTTGTAGAACGCCTAAAAATAACTTACCCCCACCCTAATCGGCGGGGGTATTTTTTTTCTACTTCCCACCTCTCAAGTTCACAATCTGACCATATTCCATTTTCAAGACACGGTCAGCAACATGGAAATACTTATCATCATGTGTCACGGCAATGATGGTTTTGCCTTGTTGTTTGAGTTCTTGCAGCACGACTTCATAAAAATATTGTCTAAAAGCGGGATCTTGATCGGCAGCTAATTCATCAAAAACATAAATCGGTTTGTCTTCCAAAATAGCCGTGATAAAAGCCAGCCGCTTTTTTTGCCCGGTTGATAAGTCCAAGTTTGTGAACTGGCCGTCCAAATAGTGTGTTTTTTTATCTAATTGCATTGAATGCAAAAGAGATTTTAACAGTTGTTCATCAATCTGATGCAAACCATAAAGCTTATCAAATAAGTGAAAATCGGTAAAAATGATCGAAAACAATTCACGATAATTCTGATAATCTGTTTGATCAATTTCATCATCATCAACCGAAAGAAACCCAGTGGCGGGATAATACAGGCCTGTCAAGAGTTTTAATAAGGTTGACTTACCGCTGCCATTGCCTCCCACAATAAATAACAGTTCTCCCCGATTAAGCGTCATATCTAAAGGGCCTACTGAAAACAAGGCCTTATCGGATTCATCAGTATAATGAAAAGTGGTATTAGCCAGCCGAATGTCTTGAAAGGTGTCGATAGGCGTTTTCGATCTCAAGTCTGGCTGAGAAGCGTTCATCTGATCGAGTTGCGCTTCTAATTTATAAATCTTTTCAACCACAACATTGGCCTTAGTTATCTCCGGTAGTGCCATCATCAACCCTTCCGCTGCGCCTATAATAAATAAAATCGTGGTTATCACTTTGAAAATGACTTCATTATGGCTTGAACTCAACAACGGGATGATAAAAATCAAAATGGCCAATAACAGATACAATACAATTTGATTGTACATCATTTCAGTTGCCAATTTCATCATGCTATCTACCCTCAGCGTCTTGTTTTCCTTGGCAAGCTGTTCAACATCATTGAACACATCATCATTTTTCTTTTGATTAATTTTGAGTTCTTTGAAACCTTTTAAGATATGACTCAACAGGCCAAACAATTGGGTTTCTTTATCAAAAGCCCTGTCAAGCCCTTCTGAAATAAAATGCTCATGATGCAAATACATCATAATCGCTACACTGATAAAACTCAGGGTAATTAAAAAGCTAATGGGTGATAACCAAGCCAAATAGAAGCCACTAAAAATTAAGACAATCAGTGATTCTCCTGCCCTCACAATTTCAATCGCCACTTCTGAAAGCAAGTTACTCCCTTGCGTTAACGGGGTGTATAAAGTGGCATATTCTGTTTTTTCTATAAACTGTAATTCACTCTGGCGAATCTTATTAATGATTCTAAGCCGTACTTTGAGAAGCACCTCTTCAGCCAGTTGACTGGCTTGATAAAAGGCATATCGGGATGTGTAGATAAATAACAAAAAGATGCTCAAAAACTGTAAAAAAAGGAGTACAAACGATTGCATTTCGACACGATTGTTTAAAATGAGTTCGCCCGCCGAATTGATAATGATGAGTAAAAAGCCATTAGCGAACCCAGAAACTGCGGAAATTAATAGGATTTGAGTTTTTGGTGCATCGGATTCTTGATTCAATAATTCGAGTATTTTCATGTTGTTTTGTTCTATCGGTTATCGTCTAATGTGATTCTGTTTTGAGTCAATAAAAAAAACGACCTATAAAAAAGGATTAAAATAATCTCGTCATGAGCATTTTTCCTGATTATAACGGATTTGGGGAGGGTGAACACGCAGGTTCTACCCTACAATATTCGGCGTAGGGCGAGCCGAAAGTGTTCGCCCTTTTAAATCTGGTGTCCCCAAAATCTCTTATAATCAGCCAGCAATTCTAATTTTGGCTTTTTTTAAAAATATCATATCGTTAAATAATTATTTATTATGTGGATAATTTTCATCCAAAAAAGGCTATGCTTGAAGCATAAATTTAGAAAAAGTCAAATGTGTTTTTCCTTGTTAAATTATTGAAATTTAAAGAGTTTCAAAAGGAGAAAGGCTGAATAGAAATGCGCCCATATCAATATTTGTTTATACGGATATCAGTATTATGTCACCTGAAAACTTTTTTCGTGCTTTAGCCGATGAAACGCGCTTACGTTGTGTGGTATTAATACAACAGATGGGAGAATTATGTGTGTGAATTGACTTGGGCACTTGGTTTATCGCAGCCTAAAATTTCTCGACATTTAGCCACACTGAAAGCGGCAAAAATACTGCAAGCTCGACGTGATGGGCTTTGGGTTTATTATGATTTACATCCTAAATTACCCTCTTGGGTTGTGAGCGTTTTACAAAAAACCGTTTTGGGTATCCAAAACATCGCTCCTTTTAGCACGGATAAAAAAAATATCGTTTCAATATCCAA
>Ga0136651_10001219_pt1 | contig 14193 bp, 11 predicted proteins | sample Mar14236cmmetaG_FD_94867 | JGI IMG/M metagenome (GOLD analysis project Ga0136651, IMG submission 94867) | Marine hydrothermal vent microbial communities from Guaymas Basin, Gulf of California to study Microbial Dark Matter (Phase II) - Marker... ...
AGATGAAGATATCAGTAAGATGATTGAAGAGGCCTATAAAAAATTAGGAAAATCTGAAATGACGGAAGAAGAACCTAAAACAGCTAAGATGATCTCCCAGGAGATTACGGAGAAACGGCAAATAGAACCGAAAAGGGAAAAAGAAGAGTTTAAAAAGATTTCTCCAAGGGCCCAAAAAAAAGCAAAAGAATTAGGAGTAGAAGTGAAGTTAGTGGAGGGAAGTGGCCCAGGGGGAGTTGTGATCGAAAAAGATATATTAGACTATTTTCAATTAAAAAGAGAAACATCTAAAACCCTTATTGAAGGAAAAGAAATAGAGAAAAGAATACCATATACAGGTATACGAAAAATTATCGGTGATCGACTTTCTCAAAGTAAATTTAGTGCACCACATGTATACTTTACCATATCTATTGATATGACAAAGGCAATAAGTTTTCTGGATACCTATAACTCGGATCTTCAATTAAAGGTAACAATTAACGATTTAATAGTTTTTGTAGTAGCCAAAGTATTATCTGAACAACCGAATATTAACTGTTCTTTAATCGATGAGGAAATTGTCTATCATAAAGATATTAACATTGGAGTAGCAGTAGCCATAGAAGAAGGCCTTATTGTTCCAGTAGTAAAAAATGCTAGCAAAATAAGTTTATCTGATCTATCTGAAGAAACAAAAAAATTAATTAAATTAGCTCGGGAAAGAAAGTTGATGCCTGATGATTATAAAGGAGGAACTTTTACCGTATCTAATTTAGGTATGTATGGGATAGAAAATTTTACTGCTATTATTAATTCTCCTGAAGCCGCTATATTGGCAGTTGGAGAGATTAAAAGAGTTCCTGTGGTAATAGAGGAGGAAGGAGCAGAAAGAATAGAAATTAGCCCAATAATGAAACTTACTCTTTCCGTTGATCATCGCTTAATAGATGGCGTTGTAGCCTCGAATTTTCTATTTCAAATGAAGCATTATTTGCAATTACCGAGATTGTTATTTCAGTAATTTTATTTTATTAGCCTTGGCTAATAAAATAAAATTATTAAAAAAGAGATGTAAACAGTTTTTATGTTTATGATATCCGGCAATATATACCGACTATAATTAGGTTAGAGCCAGATTAAAATAAATTAATATTAAATAAACAAAGAAAGGGGCTATTATTATGCCACACGGTTATACAGGTAATATTCTACATGTAGACTTGAGCTCAAAAAAACACTGGGTTGAACATCCTAATAAGAATTTTTACAGAACTTACTGGGGAGGCCGAGCTTTAGCACTTTATTATATGTTAAAAGATATGAAACCCAGCGTTGAACCTTTTTCTTCAGATAATCTCTTAATTTTTGCTACTGGCATAGTTACTGGAACTCCTGCACCCGGCACTCCTCGTTATGTTGTTTGCGCCAAATCTCCTTTAACCGGGGCTGAGGGAGAATCAGAAGCCGGAGGGTATTGGGGGCCCGAGTTAAAAAAAGCTGGGTTTGATGCTATTATTATAAAAGGAATTTCTTCTACCCCGATATATCTATGGATTGAAGATGGCAAAGTTGAGATTAAAGATGCCTCTCACCTTTGGGGAAAAGAAACAGGAATTGTTCAAGAATTAATTAAGGAGGAATTAGGTGATAAACGAATAAGAGTTGTTCAGATTGGCCCCGGGGGTGAAAACTTAGTCCATTTTGCTAATATTGTAAACGAACTAAAACATTATAACGGACGTAATGGATTGGGAGCGGTTATGGGTTCAAAAAAACTTAGAGCTATTGCGGTAAGAGGGACTAAAAATCTAAATATATTTAACAAGGAAAAAGTAAAAGATGTAGCTAAACAAATTACAAAAAGAATAGCAGACAATCCCCTCAGTCGAACTCTTAAAGAATTTGGCACAGTTGCAGGAGTAGGTCCGGTTTATGAGGCTGGTTGGTTACCTACTAATAACTGGTCGAGCAACGATTTTAAAAAAGGAGAAAAGCTTGCAGTTGAAACATATAATAAAACTATCTTAAAAAATACCGAAGGCTGTTATGCTTGCCCCATTCAATGCAAGAGGGTAGCGGAGGTAAACGATACTGATATTAAAGTAGACCCTTTATATGGAGGACCTGAATTTGAAACTGTAATAGCCCTGGGTTCTCTTTGCGGAGTTGATGATCTAAAATATATTGCTAAGGCTAATGAATTATGTAATAAATATGGTATAGATACTATTTCTACAGGTAGTATGATTGCTTTTGCAATGCAATGTTATAAAGAAGGGATACTAACTAAAAAAGACACAGAAGGAATTGAGCTTACATTTGGCAATAAAAAAGCAATGTTAGAAATGATTGAGAAAATTGCTAAAAGAGAAGGTTTAGGAATTATTCTTTCTAAATGTTCTATTCTTGCGGCAAAAGAAATAGGTAAGGGAGCAGATAGATTTATTCATCAAGTGAAAGGACAAGATGTGCCTATGCATGATCCTAGAGTAAAAGTTGGTGTTGGTTTGCAGTATGCCTTATCTGATTATGGTGCCGATCATATGAAAGCTACACATGATCAATTTTTTAAAGAAGCAGATTCTCCCGGAACAAAAACAATGAAAGGACTCGGCATATTAGAGCCAGTATCCCCCACTGATATAGGGCAAAAAAAAGTAGCCCTCTTTAAGCCATTAGATATCTATTGGTCCTTACTTGATACATTAGGAGTATGTGATTTTGGTTATGTTCCTCGTAGTGTAGGTACTTTAGATGAGCTTTTAGAAATTATCCGTTCAACCACCGGTTGGAGGACTACCTGGTTTGAATTAATGAAATTGGGAGAGCGTTCTATCAATATGGCTCGAATATTTAATATGCGCGAAGGTTTTAGCTCAAAAGATGATACCTTACCCGATGTCTTCTATCAAAATTTTAAAGGTGGTCCTTTAGATGGCCAAGGGGCGATTGATAAAAAAGATTTTCAAAAAGCACTAAAATTACGCTATGAGCTCATGGGCTGGAATCCAGATACCGGAGCCCCTACTCCTGCCAAGTTAATCGAGTTAGGCTTAGATTGGCTTATTGATGAGACTAAATGATTAAAATAAAAATAATATTACCTTATTATTTTAAAAAAGAATATTTATCTAATACCATAGAATTAAATTACGAACAACCGGTGTCTATCGATCAAATAATTAAAGACTCAAAAGTTAATTCTATAGATGTTTGTTTTGTAAAAGTCGGAGATTTAGTTGTAAAAAGAGACTATATTATTCGGAACTCTTGTGATATTAAATTTATCCCAGCTGTAGGAGGGGGATAAACAAAAGAAGGTTAAATAATCTATAAAAATTGAAGCAACATACAAACAAAAAAATGCAAAAGTATTAGAGTTTTAGTAAAGTAAATAGGGGGTGGTAACCAGGAGAAATTTTTTGATTTGTAAAAAGTTATTCAATAAAACGATTGAAAAATTAAGGAGGTTAATTTGTAATGATTAAATTTAAATCAACATTTATTGTTAGTTTAGTCTTAATTTTAATAGTTGGATGTTTTTATGCCACATCATTTGCAGCAGAACCTATTAAAATTGGATTGGTAAGTCCAAAAAGCGGAAATTATGCAGACCATGGTGGCATGGAAAGAGTAGGTATGTATTTAGCTGTAGAAGATTTTGGCGGAAAAGTGCTGGGACGTCCAATTGAACTGATTGAAGCTGATTCTGAAACTAATCCTGATATTGCTTCTCGAAGAGCTAAAGCACTGATTGAGACTGAAAATGTGATGTTTTTAATGGGTGGTGTTAGCAGTTCCGTCGGAATAGCCGTTGGTTCTGTTTGTGAAAAAGCCGGTGCTCTGTTTATTGCTACCAATGAAAATTCTGATACAATTACCGGATCAAAAGCAATGAAACACATGTTTAGGGTTCCGCCTAATATGGCCATACTTGTACGTGGTGCCGCACAATATGTTGCAGACAATCTCGGCAAAAAATGGTATTTTATTACCCATGATTATAGTTGGGGTCAATCTGGAACAAGATGGGCTAGAAACATGCTCGATGTAGTTGGTGCCAAAGAAATTGGAGAAGCAAAAGTTCCAATGGGAACAAGAGACTTTAGTTCTTACCTACTTCAGGTAGCAAATTCGGGAGCTGAGGTAGCTTGTGTTACAGTCGGTGGTTTTGATGGTATTGCATTGTATAAACAAATGAATGAATTTGGTATCTTTGATAAGATGAAAGTATGGTGGACATTAGCTGATTATCCTGATAGTTATGCCTTACAGCCAGAGCAAAGAGGAAGATATGGAATGATGGAAGTTTACTGGACAGCTACTCCTGAATTAAAAGAGTTTAGTAAACGAGTTTACGAAAAAAATCCCAATGCTCCGGTACATGTAACAGAAACAAATTCTTACCATGGATGGCTGGGCATGACTGCTTTATTAAAAGGCATTGAAGCAGCAGGAACAACCGATGTAGATGCCGTCATTAAGGCAATGGAAGGTATGATTATTTGTGATAATATGCAACCATATCCTACTTATATCAGACCCTGGGACCATCAATTCATTGATTCCATGTTCTTTGGCCAGGATAAAAAAGTATCTGGAGATGACATAACTGAGGTTTTATTCAGCTTGCCCTGTAAAGATTATGCAAGAACATTTAGCGAAAACCCGGTCGACTTAACAAAATAACAATATATAATTCAATGATACCCGGTAGTGCTTACAATGGCCTACCGGGTATCATTGAAAATATTCTAATTTGAAAGAGGGGAATGGATATGAATGTAAACTTGGTTTTAGCACTGTTCTTTAACGGGATTGTTCTCGGATTGATTTATGCAGTGGTGGCAGTAGGTTTTAGTTTGGTCTTAGGAGTTGCCCAAGTAATAAATTTTTCACACGGTATATTATTTGCATTTGGAGCTTATTTTTTCTGGTCTATATCAAATACGGCTGGTTTTTGGATTGCTTTGTTTTTAAGTCCCATTTTAGTTGCGATTATGGGTTTATTAATAGAATTATTACTGGTAAGGAGAGTTTATGGGCAGGACCCGTTATTTGGATTACTAATCACTTTTGGTTTTGCTCTTGCTATGGAAGAGGTAATTCGAATGATATGGGGCAAAGTAGCCCGATCAGTAAGCACACCGTTTTTTGCACAGGGTCAGTTAATTATGGGGGATATTATCTATTCTAAATATCGAATTATATTAGCCATATTTTCTCTATTAATTTTACTGTTAGTATGGTGGGTAATAACAAGAACAAGTTTTGGAGCAATTATTAAAGCTGGAATGTTTGATAGTGAAATGATTTCTGCTTTGGGTCATAATTTACCTTTATTGCGCACAGGTATATTTGTTATAGGAGCCTTTTTGGCAGGTTTAGCAGGCGTTATTGCAGCTCCTCTTTGGAGCATTAAGTCTGGTATGGGCACAGATATTTTAATGCCAGCTTTTATAATAGCTTTGATTGGAGGATTGGGCAGCATTAAAGGGACAATAATCGCTGGTTTGCTTGTGGGAACAGTTACTTCCCTTGCAGTTTTATTTATACCCAGATTCACTGACATCCTACCCTATCTGATGTTAATTGTAGTTCTTTTTTATAAGCCTAAAGGCCTTTTTGGTGAAGTAACTATTCTGGGTGAAGTTAGAGAAGAATAAAGTTAGCGATTGTAAAATAAATTGCGAAGAGGAGTATAAAACATAAATATGAATAAAAAAAGAAATATTTTAAAAGATCCTTACTTGATAATATTTTTACTTTTTTTTATCTATCCCTTTGTTCCTTATATTGGCAAGTACAAAGCTTTAGGATCAGAGTTACTTATTTGGAGTATATTTGCGTTAAGCTTTAATCTGGTTTTAGGATATGCTGGTCTGCCTTCTTTTGGTCACGGAGCATTTTATGGAGTAGGAACTTATGCCACGGCACTAACAATTATGCATTTTTATAGCAAGGATGTAATAATTCCTTTGGTTGTAGCTGCTTTTTTTGGAGGATTATTTACATTTCTTTATGGTTATTTAATAAAAAGGAAACGAGGTATTTATTTTGCTTTATTAACTATTGCTTTTACTCAAATTCTTTATGTAATTGGATTTAGATGGGACGAAGTAACGGGAGGAGAAACTGGTATAACTTCTCTAAAGATAGGCACTTTTTTAGGCATAAGTTTAAAAGATCCTTTATATTTTTACTATTTTATATTTTTACTATTTGTATTCGCTTTAATAATTATCAGAAGAATTGCTAATTCACCGGTGGGCAAAGTTTTGCTGGCTTTAAAGCAGGATGAAAAACGAGCTCAATATTTAGGCTTTAATACTGAAAAATACGTTTGGTATATATTTACTGTTTCCGGTATTTTTGCTGGTCTTGCAGGGGGGATGTATTGTTTGCTGCACAGTTCTGCATTTGCGGATACACTACATTGGACTAAATCCGGAGATGTTGTCATGGCAACTCTGTTAGGAGGAGGTTTAGTAAATTTCTATGGGCCAATTGTGGGCTCATTAATCTTTATAACTGCTCGTGAATTTCTCAGCGCATTCTGGGATAACTGGATGCTCTTGTATGGCCTTTCTTTTATAATAATTATTTTGTTTATCCCTACGGGTTTATTAGGAATAGTAGAGAAAATTAGAGAAAAAAAGCACATAGACAGCATTAATAATGGGAATAACAATTCAACAATGAATGGGAAAAGCAGACCGACGAAAATTTTAACCAAGGAGGAAAGGTAATGGACTTATTAAGGACTGAAAATTTAACTAAAAAATTTGGAGAACTGGTGGCTGTAAATAATGTATCTTTTTCTATAAAAGAAAAAGGAGTTCTTTCTATTATCGGACCCAACGGAGCCGGCAAAACCACTTTTTTTAACTTACTAACAGGGTTCTATATTCCTACCAGTGGAAAAATTTACCTCCGGGATGAAGATATCACTGGGATACCTCCTTTTGATATAGTACATAAAAAATTATCTAGATCTTTTCAAATTGCAAGTTATTTCCCAGACTTTACCATATTTGAAAATATACAAATAGGTGTACTTAATCGGTTAGGATATGGGTTTAGTTTCTTTTCAGACGCAAATCATTTGACCGATGTAAACGAAGAGACTGAAAAATATATGGAAATGTTAGGTTTAAAAGATCAAAAAGATATGAAAGCAAAATTTTTATCTCATGGAGATAAAAAAATTCTAGATATTGCTATGTCTTTAACTCTAAATCCAGAAATATTATTATTAGACGAACCTACCAGTGGAGTTTCTGGAACCGAAAGAACTAAAGTTATTGAATTTATTAGTAAGTTAGCTAAAGATATCAAGGTAGTCATAGTAGAACATGACATGGATATTGTTTTTTCTATTTCAGATAGAATAGCAGTATTAACCCAGGGTTCAATATTAGCTGATGGCACAGTTGAAGAAGTCAGGAAAAACAAAGATGTCCAAAGGGCTTACTTGGGTGAGGAGGAAGAAGAAAAAAAGGTGGGGAGGGACAAAGATGCTGTTAGTGGATAAGATAAATAGTTGGTATGGGGAAGGCAAAGTTTTACACGATGTTAGTTTAAGCGTACAGGAAGGTGAAATTGTAGCTTTATTTGGAAGGAATGGTGTAGGAAAAACTACTACTTTAAGAAGCATTATAGGGCTTACACCTCCCGCCTGTAAAGGAAAAATAATTTTTAATAATGAAAATATTTTAGGATTACCTCCATATAGAATTGCTAATAAAGGAATAGGTTTTGTACCAGAAGATAGGAGAATATTTCCATATTTAACTTTGAAGAGGAATTTAGATACGGGCAAAAAAAGGAAGAATCAAATTAAAATAGATAAAAAATGGGATTATAATAAAGTTTTTGAATTATTTCCAAAACTGGAGTTACTACAGAATTCATTGGGGAAAAATCTAAGCGGCGGAGAGCAGCAGATGCTTACAATTGCGCGGACTTTAATGGGTAATCCTGAATTATTAATATTAGATGAACCATCTGAAGGATTAGCTCCCTTAATTGCACGGGACGTAATTAATTTAGTATTACGATTAAAAGAGGAATATGGCTTAAGTATCTTAATAGTCGAACAATTTTCTCCAAAAGTATTAGATTATGCTGATAAATGTTATGTAATGGATATGGGTAGAATTGTATTTTCGGGAAGCTCTGGTGAGTTAAAGGGAAACAAAAAATTACAAGAAGAACTTTTAGGAGTATAAAAATAAAAAAAAGGAGTGTTAAAATTATGTTTATCTCAGATTCTGTATGGGAGTTCAAAATTTCAGGTCGTATTAAATTTGGACTGAATGCCGTTGAAGAATTAGGAAGTGATATTAGAAGCTTTCCTGGAGAAAAAGTAGTAATTATTACTGATCAAGGTATAAAAAAGGCTGGAATTCTTGATTATGTGGAAGATGTTATTAAGGATTTTGATTTTGTGATTTTTGATGAAGTTGAAGCCGATCCATCCTTGGAGACTTTTAAAAAAGCTATTGCTTTTGCAAAAGAAAATAATAGTGAAATATTTATTGGTCTTGGAGGAGGAAGCCCTATTGATGTTGCAAAAGTAGTATCCATTATTGCTAAATATGGTGGAAATGTGGAGGATTATATTGCACCTCCCATTGGTAAAGGAAAACCAATTATTGGTTCAGGTTATCCAATGATAGCCATTCCCACTACTTCTGGAACAGGTTCAGAAGTTTCACCAGCATCAGTGCTTACCTTGACCGATAAAGATCTGAAAGTAGGTATTTCAAGCCAAATGCAAAGACCTAATTTAGCAATTGTTGATCCCCTTTTGACTGTATCGGTTCCTCCGAAAGTAACTGCTTCAACGGGAATTGATGCCCTATGCCACGCAATCGAATCTTATACCACTAAGAAATATTGGCATAAATCAAAACCTGAAAATCCAAAGGGCAGGCCAATTTATGGAGGTACAACAGTATTTACTGATTTGTTTGCTGAGAAGGCAATTGAATTAATTGCCAATAACTTAAGAGAAGCTTATAACAACGGAGAAAACATTGAGGCCAGAACAAATATGGCACTTGCGAGCATAATGGCCGGGATTAGCTTTACCAATGCAGGGCTTGGTGCTGTTCATGCAATGTCTTTCCCGTTAGGTGGTAAATTCCACGTACCGCACGGAGTAGCTAATGCAATATTGCTGCCTGTGGTTATGGAATTTAATGCAAAAGGAAATTTCAGGGCATTTAAGAAGATTGCAGAATTAATGGGAGAATGCATTGAAGGTTTACCGGACAGAGAAGCGGCATTGAAATCTGCAGAGGCAGTTAAAGAATTATGCAAAGATGTTGGAATTCCAAATATATCCGAATTTGGTGTTAAAGAAGATGATTTTCCCCAGATGGCTGCTGATACTATGAAAATCCAAAGATTATTATCCGGTAATCCGCGAAGAGTTTCAGAGGAAGATATATTATCTATATTTAAAAATGCTTTATCTGGCTAAAGAGGATGATTACAATTTTTTTATTTTAAAATGAAATATTTTCTTGTGAAAGAATTTGCCCTTCATTCTAATTTTTGTATATATTACCGGAGAATAATATTACGTAAAGATAAAGGGCGCACTTTTTGGGTTAAACAATAAATTAATTAAGATTTTCTCCAATTATTCTTTAATAAAGGGTGGATGATATGAGATTAAAAGGCAAAAATGCAATTGTCACAGGAGCTGCCGGAGGATTTGGGAAAGAAATTGTAAGAAAATTTCTTAGCGAAGGGATACATAAAATTGCATTGGTAGATATCAATTCCGAATCATTAAAAGAACTCGAATTAGAATTGAAACAGAAGAGGTATAAAGTTTTTCCATATAAAGCGGATGTTTCAAATGAAAATGAGGTTAAGAAAATAATAAGTAGTGTAATAGATGAATTTAAAGAAGTAGATATTTTGGTTAATAATGCTGGGATTACCCAAGCATTACCAATACAGAAAGTATCAGTTGAAGATTGGCAGAAAGGCATTGACGTTAATCTAAAAAGTGCCTTTTTATTCTGTAAGACGATTATAGATAATATGATTGAAAGAAATTATGGAAAGATAATAAATATTTCTTCGATTGCAGGACAAACCGGGAGACCGGTATCAGTAGAATATGCAGCATCTAAAGCAGGCATTATAGGATTGACAAGAAATTTAGCCTATCAAGTTGCCGGTGATGGAATAAATGTTAATGCTATTGCCCCAGGGCCAATAGTTACTCCAATGTTGGAAAAAAGTTTCTCAAAAGAAATTTCAGAAAAGCTAAAATCTACTATCCCATTTAGACGGCAGGGGAGAGCAGAAGATATTGCAAATGCTGTATTATTTTTATCTTCAGATGAAGGCGGTTGGATTACCGGTCAAGTTATTGCGGTAAATGGTGGTGCTTTTATGGCTTAATTAAAATAATTTTTCAACAAGAAGGCTAAAAATGTTTAATAAAAAATTGTTAGAAATAAATCTGACCAACAATACTATTAATGATAGAAAATTAAAAGAAGAAGCGCTTAGAAATTATCTAAGCGGTAGTGGACTAGCCGCCAAATTGTTATATGATGAATTACAACCTCATCTTTCTCCATTACATCCGGACAGTCCTTTATTGTTTTTCTCCGGACTGTTAACCGGAACCTTTATCCCCACCGCCAGTAAACTCTCGGTTTGTGCCAAATCTCCCTTAACCGGTATCTGGAATGAGGCAACCGTCGGTGGGAAATGGGGTGCTGAGCTAAAGTTTTGCGGTTATGAAGGCATAATAATTATTGGGAAAGCAGAGAAACCAGTTTATCTTTATATTACTCCAAAGGAGATAAAAATTAAAGATGCCCAAGAAGTCTGGGGACAAGATACCTATCATACTTCCCAATATTTGAAAGAAAAGCATGATTCTGAAATTAAGATAGCCTCCATTGGTCAGGCCGGCGAGAATTTAGTGAATATTTCTTCTATTGTGATAGATGCTCCTCACTACCGATTAGCCGGGAGAGGTGGATTAGGCGCAGTAATGGGATCAAAAAAATTAAAAGCAATTGTAGTTAAGGGAAACTTAAAACCCTCAGTAAAGAACCCCTTGACCTTAAAAGAAATCTTAAAAGCTGATCATCAAAATATCAGAAATTATACTAAAGGATTACATCAATTAGGTACTGCCGGTTCAGTTGAAGTGAGAGAATATACCGGCGATCTGCCTATTAAGAACTTTGCTCGGAGTAGATGGCAGGAAGCCAGCAAAATAACCGGACAAGTCATCATCGATACTCTTTTTAAAAAACACTATGCCTGCTTTGCCTGCCCTATTGCCTGTGGAAAAGAAGTAAAAATCAAAACTCCTCCTTTTGTGGTTCATAGTCCGGAATACGAAACCGTAGCTGCTTTTGGGTCCTTGTGTTTAAATGACAATTTAGACAGTATAGTTGAAGCCAATGACCTTTGTAATCGATACGGAATAGATACTATCTCTTTCGGAATTAGTGTAGCCTTTGCCATGGAAGCCCACGAGAAAGGTTTTTTAAACCAAAAAGATTTCGAAGGAATAAATCTAGAGTGGGGTAATTCCCGGGCAATCATTAAACTGATTCATCAAGTGGCAAAAAATGAAGGTCCGGGCAGGCTCTTAGGTCAAGGAGTAAGATTATTCTCCAAAAAGGTGGGAAAAAATTCCGAGGAATTTGCTATTCATGCCAAAGGCTTGGAACTCCCCTTACATGATCCTCGAGCTTATACCGGAATGGCTCTAAGTTACGCCACAGCCAATAGGGGGGGATGTCATTTAGAATCTTTAAGTTACGCCATTGAGTCTGGCATTCCCTTAGAGGATTTAGGGTACGGGGAAGATAATAAGCTAGACCCACATACCTCTAATGGTAAGGCAGAGTTAGTGATTAAATTACAAAACTATATGAATGTATTTAATGCCTTGGGGCTTTGCAAGTTTTTGCTATTTGGCCGAATAGGACCAACCAAGGTAGTAGAATGGTTAAACCAGGTAACCGGCTGGAACCTTACTCCAGCAGAATTACTGACCATAGGAGAGAGATTGCACAATCTTAAAAGAATGTATAACGTCAGATTAGGTATAAACCGTAAGGATGATATACTTCCCCCGAGACTTTTACATTTAGCCCGCAATGATGGCATGGCCGCAGGGGTTTTACCTGAATTAGATAAAATGTTAGAAGAATATTATCGCTTGAGGGGTTGGGATGAGAATGGGATTCCCCGCAAAGAAAAACTAAAACAATTAAACCTAAATTAATATCAAATTTAGAAAGGAAAGAGCAATGGATAAACCACTTAAAGGGATAAGAATATTAGACTTAGGGCATGTCTTGGCTATGCCCACCTGTACCATGCAATTAGCAGATCTAGGAGCCGAGGTTATTAAAATTGAAAGGCCGGGTATCGGGGATGATTCTCGTTACTTTGGCCCTTTTAAAAACAAGGAAAGTGCCTATTTTATTAGTATAAACAGGAATAAAAAGAGTATTACCTTAGACTTGAAAAAGGAAAAAGGCACGAAAATATTCAAGGATTTGGTTAAGGTTTCCGATGTAGTTGCAGAGAACTATCGTCCCAATACCATGCAAAAATTGGGTTTGGGTTATGAGACCTTAAAGGCAATCAATCCCCAGATCATTTATGCCTCCATCTGTGGCTTTGGCCATAAGACCGTATACCCAGGTAGACCAGGATATGATGTCATCGCCCAGGCGACGGGAGGCATCATGGCCATCACCGGTCAAGCTGATGGACCTCCCACCCGAGTCGGGTCTTCTATCGGTGATATCTTTTCAGGTTCTTTTGCTACTATCGGTATTTTGGCTGCCCTTCGTGTGAAAGAAAAAACAGGTCTGGGACAACAGGTGGATATCGCTATGATGGATGCCGTAGTCTCCGTTTTGGAAAATGCGGTAGTCAGGTATACGGTCACTGGAGAAATCCCCCAAAGAACCGGCAGTGCCCACCCTTCCATCGCCCCCTTTGATGTCTTTGAAGCCCAAGATGGCTGGTTTGTCATCGGGGTCGGCAATGATATGCTTTGGGAAAAATTCTGTAAAGCCATCAATAAAACAGATTTACTAAAAGACCCACGTTTTAGCACCAATCCCCAGCGTTCTGAAAACTATCAAGCCTTGAAGCCAATTATCACTTACTGGTCCAAGAAAAAGACCGTCCAGGAGGTCCTGGATATCCTCTTGCAAGCAGGAATCCCGGTGGGGGAAGTCAATACCATCGATAAAATCGTAGAAGATCCCAATATCAAGCTCAGGGAAATGATCGTCGAGGTAGACCATCCGCTGGCAGGTAAGGTGAAAATTACTGATACCCCTATAAAGCTATCCCTAACTCCTGGAAAAGTCGAAAAGGCCTCCCCTTTATTGGGTCAGCACACCGAAGAGATTTTAAATGAGCTTTTAGGTTTTTCTAAAGAGGAGATTGATAGTTTTAAAAAAGAAGGGGTAATATAAAAATATTATATGAAATTGCAAAAAGATATTTATTATGCTCTAAAGTGTGAAACTAATTATTTAAAATCATTAACATAATATACGCGTTATTACTAAAGCATTTTAATCTAGCGGGAAATCCCCACCTATAAAGGTGGGGATGAGAGTAATCTGGAGCAGCCGTCAAGGCTGAGAATCTAATGGAGTGAAAGTCTCCTGTCATCAATTAACCGGTTTGGATGATTAGCATATCCGGAATATGGGGAGGTAACAAACCATAGTGTGCCCGGATGTAAAAGCCACTGCGGCTTGTATTAATACAAAGTAATACAAGGTCGGAACAGTCAGGATGGCGAACAAACCCGGAGGCTGGAAGGCTTTAACGAATACTGCAGCCCCAAAAACGCTCCCCTTCAGAAGCTGTTGAAGGGATTATGCTTAAGCGCCGACCCATTAGATTGTTGGGGAAGGCCAATGTTCTACAGGAAGAAACGGTTAAAAGCACTGTAGAAGCAGCCGGGGTAGGGGTTCTGGCATCTGGGTAAAGATTTTCAGAGATAACGACGGGAAGATCCTAATTCCAGTTGGGGTAGCAACAACCAGCAAAGACCTGTCTTCTAGGGGAGACCGAAATAGACATGGAGGACTTGGGATTGGCGCATGAGGTCATAGTAGCGATGAAGGAAGGGTAATGCCTTCTTAGGTATAAGTTAATTATACCCCTTATTAAGGTAAC
>Ga0136651_10001220_pt1 | contig 14192 bp, 14 predicted proteins | sample Mar14236cmmetaG_FD_94867 | JGI IMG/M metagenome (GOLD analysis project Ga0136651, IMG submission 94867) | Marine hydrothermal vent microbial communities from Guaymas Basin, Gulf of California to study Microbial Dark Matter (Phase II) - Marker... ...
CAATTGTAAATGACGGATCGATCAATCTTTTTCCCAAAAAAGAGGGGCTGAAGCTTCAAAAGGAACGGGTAAAGCTAGATAATAATCTTGGTGGAATACGCACTATGAATAACCTTCCCGGTGCTATTTTTGTCGTTGATCCCAAGAATGAGGCAATTGCAGTTCGTGAAGGGAGAAGACTCGGGATTCCGATTATTGCGATTGTTGATACCAATTGTAATCCTGATGAGATTGATTATATCATACCCGGTAATGATGATGCCATCCGAGCAATACGGCTGATCACATCCAGAATTGCTGATGCTTGCATTGAAGGTAAAGAGCGCCTGGATGAAAAACAGCAGGCTGAAGCTGACAAAGAAATGGAGGAAGTATCTGAAGTTGCGACTGTTGGTGCGGAATTAAAACCGGGTGAAAGAAAGATTATTTCAGACGGTTTGGCGGGGCCTGTTGTGGAAATAATAAAAAAAAAAACATCTACAACCAAAAATGATGATAGAGCCCCTGAAGTTTCTGAAAGTCAGGAGGCGGGAGAAACAACTGAAGCTGAAGAAACAGGAGAATAATGATGGCAACAATTAGTGCTGCGATGGTCAAACAGCTCCGTGAACAGACTGGAGCAGGAATCATGGATTGTAAAGAAGCACTTTCTGAGTGTAGTGGAGATGTAAGCAAAGCGGTTGATTTTTTAAGAAAAAAAGGCCTGGCTACGGCTGCTAAGCGAGCCGGCAGGGTCACGAGTGAAGGAATAATTGAGTCTTATATTCATATGGATAGTAAACTTGGTGTTTTGGTCGAAATCAATTGTGAAACCGATTTTGTCGCAAAAAATGATGATTTTAAGGAATTTGCAAAAAACATTGCAATGCATATTACAGCTACCAATCCTGTAAGTATACGGCCGGAAGATGTCCCGAAAGAGACGATCGAAAAAGAAAAAGAAATTTACCGTGAACAGGTCCGGCAAATGGGCAAACCTGAAAAAATAGTAGATAAGATAGTAGAAGGCAAGCTGAAAAAATATTTTAAGGAGAACTGCCTGATGAATCAGGCATATGTTCGTGATCCAGATATAACCATTGAAGATTTATTAAATGAAATAGTTGCAAAGATCGGTGAGAACATTGCAATTAAACGTTTCGCAAGATTCAAAATAGGTGAGTAAAGAGCTTTAGCAATGCCCCGATTTAAAAGAGTTTTATTGAAACTGAGCGGTGAAGCGCTGATGGGCGATCAAAGCTTTGGAATAAGCTCTGATGTCATAAAATATGTGGCTGAAGAAGTCCGTTCGGCATTTGACTTAGGAGTTCAAATTGCCATCGTTGTGGGCGGTGGTAATATTTTCAGGGGAGTTGCTGCCGCTTCATACGGTATGGACAGGGTCTCTGCCGACCGCATGGGTATGTTGGCCACGGTGATTAACAGTCTGGCCTTACAGGATGCTCTGGAAAACAATGGAATCATGACTCGTGTTCAAACCGCCATTTCAATGCATGAGGTAGCCGAACCGTTTATAGTCCGGAAAGCCATCCGCCATCTTGAAAAAGGGCGGCTGGTAATATTTGCGGCCGGCACCGGCAATCCTTACTTTACCACAGATACAGCTGCCGTGCTCAGGGCACAGGAAATACGTGCCGAAATTCTTTTAAAGGCAACCAAGGTTGACGGCCTTTACGATTCGGACCCGGTTGTTGAGAAAAATGCTAAATTTATAAAAAAAATCAAATATATGGAGGTCATTGAAAAACAGCTCCTTGTTATGGATATGACCGCTATTTCTCTGGCCATGGATAATGAGCTTCCTCTTATTGTTTTTAATTTGTTAAACAAGGGGAATATAAAAAAGGTTATATGTGGAGAAGCGATCGGAACCCAGATAAATAATTGAACCTTTATAAGGAGAAATCCATGATTGAATCGATATACCAGGAAACAAGGGAAAGTATGGATAAGTCGATAGACGCTCTTAAAAATGAATTTAAGAGGGTCAGAACCGGGCGTGCTTCCCCCTCCCTTCTTGATGGTATCCGGGTTGAATACTACGGAACAATAACTCCTCTTAACCAGATGGCATCTTTGTCTGTTCCTGAAAGCAGACTTATTATCATACAGCCATGGGATGTTTCTGTGATCAAGGATATAGAAAAGGCAATATTGAAATCTGACTTAGGTTTAACGCCTTCAAACGATGGCAAGCTGATACGTATTTCCATTCCGCCGCTTACTGAAGAGGGAAGAAAACAACTTGTCAAGGTTATATATAAAAAAGGCGAAGAATATAGAATAGCAGTGCGTAATATCAGGCGTGATTCCAACGATCTGTTGAAAGGATTGAAAAAGGACGGTGAGATTTCGGAAGATGATGCCTTCAGATCTCAGGACCAGGTTCAGAAGATAACAGATAAGTATATCAAGCTTATTGATGATATCTGTAAAGAAAAAGAGAAAGAGATCCTTGAATTCTAATACATCTTCCTCTACTTACAAAGACCTTGATCCTGCAAAATTACCATCGCATGTTGCCATTATTATGGATGGTAATGGCCGGTGGGCCAAAAAACGCTTTTTAAGTCGGATTAAAGGACATGAAAAGGGTTCGGAAACTGTTCGGACCATTGTTCGAGCCTGCCTCAAAATCGGAATTTCCCATCTAACTCTGTATGCTTTTTCCACTGAAAACTGGCAGCGACCTCAATCTGAGATCGCTGCTCTAATGACCCTTCTTAAAAAATTTCTCGAATCGGAACAAAAAGAGATGCTGGATAACAACATTCGCCTGTATGCAATCGGACAGACAGAGCGATTGCCAAAAAATGTCCGGCAAGTACTATACAACACCATGACGTTAACAAAAAAAAATGATGGCATGCTTCTCATTCTGGCTTTGAGTTACGGTGGGCGGGATGAGATCGTCAAGATGGTTAAAGAAATTGTAGTAAAAGCCAAAAATGATAGTATTAATACTGATGAAATAACGTCGGCAATCATATCTGAACATTTGTATACAAGTGAAATACCTGATCCGGATCTTTTGATTAGGACAAGCGGAGAAATGCGCATAAGCAATTTTCTCCTGTGGCAGATAGCCTACACGGAAATTTATTTTACGGATACATTGTGGCCCGATTTTGGGAAGGATGAATTTGTGAGAATTTTGCAAGACTATCAGCAGCGTGAACGAAGATACGGTAAAGTCAGACTGTAATAATTGCCAATAAGTACAGAACTTAGGGGCTTTGTTCCAAATAGATAAAACATGTATTCTCGATGAATTATAGTATTTCCGAGGCATTTAATTAATCGAAACGCTCGGACTTCCTTCATCCGGCACGAAACCCATTAGCAAATTGATAGGATGGAGGATTCCCTTTTTGTAACATTTTAGCTTGCTTAAACTTTATCGCATTCGGACAATATGTATTTAAAACGATGGATTACAGCTTTTGTTGCCATTCCATTTCTTGTTTTGCTGATCGGTAGTGGAGGAGCATTTATGTTTGCTGTGGTTATCGGTGTCTTATGCCTCATAGCTCTTTGGGAATTTTTTCGTATTGTGCCTGGCAAAATTGAAAGCTCAAATCCATTTTGTTTTAAGCTTTTAGCTTTTATCATGGGTCCGGCTATTATCTGGGCTGCATATATGAATTCATTCAAAAGTGTTTTAGGCATTATTGCTTTAAATCTTATTGTTTCTGCCCTGATCTCTCTTCCCAAGTTCAAATCTGATGAATCTGTATCGGAGATTGTTTTCAAACAAGTCTTGAGTGTTATATATATACCTTTATTACTATCGTATCTTGTTCTGATACGAAATGGAGATGACGGTATTTCCTGGATATTTTTTCTGTTAATCATGGTTTTTCTGGGTGATACAGGTGCATTCTATGCCGGGTCGTATTTAGGAAGACATAAGCTTTGCCCTGCTGTAAGTCCGAACAAAACCATTGAAGGTTCTGTGGGTGGGCTCGCCGTAAATGTATGTGCTGGCGCTTTGTTCAAAATCTTTTTCTTTCCGCTTTTTCCGTGGGGCTTAAGCATCCTGTTTTTCCTTTCCATAGGTGTTGCCGGACAGGTGGGCGATTTGTTTGAATCTGAGCTTAAGAGAGTCAGCAAAATAAAGGATTCCGGTACATTACTTCCAGGTCACGGCGGTATTCTGGATCGGATTGACGCGTTACTTTTTGCCGCTCCGGCAGCTTATTTTTTTAAAGAGTATATATTATAAAATGAAAAATCTCTCCATTCTCGGGTCCACGGGATCCATCGGGCGTAATGCACTTGAAATTATAAAAATGTTCCCAAAGCGATTTTCTGTAAAAGCGCTTACAGCTAAAAATAATACTACTTTGTTGGCCAGCCAGGTGGAAAGATTCCACCCTGAACTCGCTGTGGTTTTTGATGAAACCCGTGCCATTGAACTGAAAAGCATGCTCCCGTCAGGATCAGGTGTTGAAATTATGTATGGACAAGAGGGCTACAGGACTGCGGCTACCTATGATTCTATTGATATGGTTGTTATCGCAGTTGTGGGATCGGTCGGATTGATACCGACCATTGCTGCCATAGAGTCGGGAAAAAACATTGCCCTGGCAAATAAGGAAACCCTTGTAATGGCTGGTGAGATTGTTGTAAAAAAGGCGGAAATAAACAGAGTAAAGATACTTCCAATAGACAGTGAGCACAGCGCAATTTTTCAATGTATTAAGGGCAACCGCAGGCAGGATTTGGATAGAATCTTCCTCACGGCTTCCGGTGGTCCGTTTTTAAACCGGCCGGAAAATGAATTTGCGAAAATCAAACCCCAAGATGCACTCCATCATCCAACTTGGCAGATGGGCAAAAAAATTAGTGTCGATTCAGCAACCTTAATGAACAAGGGGCTTGAGTTTATAGAGGCAAAATGTCTATTTGGTGTTTCACAGGAAATGATTGAAGTTCTGATCCATCCACAAAGTTTGATCCACTCCATGGTTTCCTTTAAAGATGGATCGGTAATGGCCCAGCTTGGCATTCCAGATATGAAGGGAGCAATTGCGTATGCCCTGTCATATCCGGAACGTCTTGCAATGGAGCAGCCGTTGCCTGATTTTGCAGGGATCGGAGCGCTAACTTTCGAAAAGCCTGATTTAAATAAATTTCCATGTCTCGGTCTGGCATATAAGGCCTGCCAAACCGGAGAGACGCTGCCGGCAGTGTTGAATGCCGCAAATGAGGTAGTTGTTCAGGCCTTTTTAAAGCAACAGGTGCCATTTGTCGCAATACCTGAGATTATAAAAAAAACAATGGAGAGCCACATGGTTGTCACAGAGCCGGCCTTAGATGACATCCTCGAATCTGACAGATGGGCGAGGGAGCATGCCAGGAATTTGATCGACATGATATAATAATGAACTCTTAAAAGATCTGATTTAGACGGTTTCGTAAAAAGTTCAAATTCAAGGCGCGCAAATTTTGCAATCATCGGCTATCCGCCGGTCCCGTAGGGAGCGTACTTGTCGTACGTTGAATGATTACGAGATGCAGCACAACGCAGAAGTTGGACTTTTTACGAAGCCATCACTTTTCAGCAGGAACTATTACGGTAATGAGCGTTAATATATTTGCATTAGTCGTTGTTTTAGGCGTACTGATATTTTTTCATGAGCTGGGGCATTTTCTGGTTGCCAGGTTGCTTGGTGTGGGTGTTGAAAAATTTTCACTCGGTTTTGGTCCCAGATTGATCGGCAAAAAAATCGGCATTACCGATTATCTGATTTCCGCTATACCTTTAGGCGGATATGTTAAAATGGTTGGTGAAGAACCCGATGCTGAGTTAGCCCCAGCCGACATTCCGATCTCGTTTACCCACAAGAATGTCTGGAAAAGGATATTAATTGTTGCGGCAGGTCCTTTTTTTAATATTATTTTGGCTGTGATAATATTTTTTGGTATTTTTCAAATTTCCGGCTTGTTTATATTAAAACCTTCATTAGGAGAGGTACAGGAAGGAACGCCTGCATACAGGGCAGGATTGATGAAAGGTGACATTATTACCTCCATAGACGGAGTTGATCTCTCCACCTGGGACGAGATGGCAGAGATTATTACGGCAAGCAACGGAAAGCCCCTTACAATGTCCGTGCGCCGTAAAGATACTATCCTGATGGTAAATATTACGCCGGAACTGAAAATATTTCAAAATATATTTAACGAGGATGTAGAACGGTATGTAATCGGAATTACTGCTTCAGGTGACGGGTTTTCAAAAGATTTGAATATATTTCAGTCCCTTTCGGAAAGCATTGTTCAGACTTATAAAATAACCGTCATGACCATAAAGGGTGTTGCAAAGCTTTTGCAGGGGGCTATTTCACCAAAAACGCTGAGCGGACCGATTATGATAGCTCAGATGGCCGGGGATCAAGCCAGGGAAGGGGTGATAAATTTGATCTTTTTCATTGCACTGATTAGCATAAACCTTGCCATTCTCAATTTTCTTCCCATCCCGGTTTTGGACGGCGGCCATCTGGTTTTCTTCTTTATTGAGGCGGTCAAGGGAAGTCCGGTAAGTACAAGGGTGCGCACCATTGCCCAGCAAGCAGGTATATTTGTTCTGATCTCGTTGATGATATATGTGTTTTATAATGATATTGCACGGGTGTTTTTTAGTTAGTTGATAACGAAGCTTTGGCTCAAAAAGACAAGTTTATGGTGTTAGAATATCCATGTAGTTTTATAAAAACTCGATATAAATTTTAAGATCTTCGCTTAGAAGACATTTGATGGTGGTAATTTGACTATGCCGTATCGACTTGAGATAGCATTAAAGTCTGAGCTGATCGATGCTGAAGGCAGCGGAATCCGTCAGAAGGCAAAGAATTATTTTGGTATCGAACTCGACAGCGTTCGCAGTATTAATGTGATTACCATTGACGCCAATCTTTCGAAGGACCAACTGAAAACCATCCAGACAGAAATCTTTACCAATCCTGTGACACAGGTCTCTTCCTACGATCCCCTTGACATAGAGTTTGACTGGACCATTTGGCTCGGCTATAGGCCAGGCGTCAGAGATAATCCCGGAAGTACCGCTGTTGAAGCGGTGGAATATGTTCTGGGAATAACGTTCGGCCCAGACCAGGCAATCTACACTTCAAAGCGGTATTGCCTGAAGGGTAAAGGACTGGTCGTGGAAGATATGGATAAGATTGCCGCCGAACTTCTTGCCAATGATATTATCCAGCAGTGGAAAATTTTTCCGGTCGACAAATGGAATCCTGACGAGGGAACCGGAATTATCATCCCCAGAGTAATACTTGATCATACCCCGACAGTTACAGCAATTTCTGTAGATAGCAATTCGACCCTTAAAAAAATCAGTGACGAAAGGGGCCTGGCGTTGAACCCGGCTGATATACCGTTCATAAGGTCCTATTTTTTGGACGACAAGGTGCAAGCCGCACGTGCATTAGTGGACCTTTCAGACCCCACGGATGTCGAACTTGAATATATTTCCCAGGCAAGAAGCGATCATTGTAACCATAATACATTTAGGGGTCTGTTCCGTTACCGGGATCTTGAAACCGGTGAGACGGAGGTTGTGGACAATTTATTCAAAACTTGCATAGAGACGCCGACTTTGGCGCTAAAAGAGAAAAAGCCGTGGGTTGTATCGGTATTGTGGGATAATGCCGGTGTGGGACGTTTTGACAGCAACCATTATTATGTTATTACCGGTGAAACCCACAATTCTCCATCCAATATGGAAGCATATAGTGGAGCTATTACCGGTATTGTGGGGGTTTACCGTGATCCTCTGGGAACCGGCAAGGGTTCAAAGCTGGTGATGGGCAGTTACGGATATTGTGTAGGACCGAGGGATTATAACGGGGTTCTTAAGCCGCATCTTCATCCCAGGCGACTGCTGGATGGTATTATAGAAGGGGTAAAAGACGGCGGCAACAAAAGCGGAATCCCTACAACCTTTGGCCAGGTGCTTTTTCATCCTGGATATATGGGAAAGTGTCTTGTGTTTGTGACAGCAGTGGGAATTATGCCGGCTATGATCAAGGAAGAACCGGCGGAGAAAAAGAAAACATCTCCGGGAGAGCTGGTTATCATGTGCGGTGGGCGGGTCGGCAAAGACGGGATTCACGGAGTGACTGCTTCATCAGAAACTTTTTCCAAACACACCCCTGCCGGTCATGTCCAAATCGGTGATCCCTATACCCAAAAAAAAATGCATGATTTTCTCTTAGAGGCCAGGGACCATGGTTTGATAAGATTTATTACGGATAATGGCGGAGGAGGGCTTTCATCATCGGTTGGTGAATCCGCCCGATTCAGCAACGGGTGTGAAATTCAACTTGAAAAGGTTCCCTACAAATCTCAAGGGCTTGATCAGTGGGAGATATGGGTTTCCGAGTCCCAGGAGCGAATGACCGTGGCGGTTAATCCGGCGCATCTTGAACATTTTCTGGAGCTTTCAGAAATGCATGCCGTTGAGAGCACGGTAATAGGCCGTTACACGAATACGGGCAAACTGCATATCACCTATAATGGCCAGACCTGTGCCTATATAGATATGGATCTTTTAACGTCAGGTTTTCCCCAGTGGGAGTTTGATGCCCAATGGCAGACACCTGGAAGACGGGGTCTGTTTGAGCCTGTTCTGAAAGAACCAGACAATTATGGAGTTTTATTAAAGGACCTGCTTTCCCGTCCGAATATTTGTTCCAAGGAATGGATAAGCAGACAATATGATCATGAAGTGCAGGGCACCAGTGTGATTAAACCTCTATTGGGTGCGGGTCGTGATGTTAACAGTGATGCGGTGGTAATAAGACCTGTTCTCGACTCTAAAAAGGGTCTTGTATTTTCCCAGGCGCTGCTGCCCGCCTATTCAGCTATCGATGCCTATCACATGACAAGCTGTACAATTGATGAGGCGGTACGGAGACTCGTTGCTGTTGGTGCAGATTTTAACCGTATCGGTGGCGTCGATAATTTCTGCTGGCCTAACATTCAATTTCATCCTCATGACAACCCGGATGGAAAATTCAAGGCGGCCCAGCTTGTGCGATCATGCCGGGCATTGCACGAAATCTGCCTGGCATATGAAATACCGCTTCTCTCCGGCAAGGATAGCATGTATGTTGACGGCCACCTTACCGGGCGATACGGTGAAACCCACAAAGTTTCGGCACTGGAAACCCTTCAATTTTCTGCTACATCTGTTATCAATGATATAGAAAAATGTGTTACGATGGAAAGTAAAATGTCAGAGGATCTGGTTTATATACTTGGAACCACACGAAACGAACTTGGCGGGTCCGAATACTATGAACATCTGGGGTATGTGGGATTAAATGTTCCTCATGTTCTTCCGGGTGAGTTCGCCGATCTGTACAGGGCTCTTGGCAGTGCCATTGAAAAAGAGCTGGTTGCTTCTGCCCACGGAATATATCGTGGAGGCCTGGGTGTACATCTTGCCATGACAGCCATGGGTGAAAATTTAGGCATGCAGGTTGATCTGGGCCTTGTTCCATCGGACCAGCTTGAGCGTAATGATTTTATTCTGTTTTCGGAATCTGCCGGCCGTTTCATTGTAACTATCGATTCTAAAAACAGAAAGATTTTCGAAAAGATTTTCAAAGGGTTTGCCTGCGCCTGTATAGGAACTGTAACTCATGAATCAGATTTAGTCATAAAGGGGATTAACAGCAGGCAGCTTATTAAAATTCCTGTGCAGGAACTCAAAGACGCCTGGAAAAAGCCCTTCGGAGGATTGATATAATGGGTAATGGAGAAATTAAATACAAGGCTACTGACCTATAGTAAATTCAGATTCAACATATTTTAATGAAGAATCCACACCTTGAAGGCATTTAAAAGATGAACGTTGAACATCGAATAATGTATTCTACCATTTATAATAAAGAAAAAGCGACCCGCCCGCCTCGCCTGAGCGAACCAACAAAAGGACGAAGAGCATTGAGTACGGCTCGCGATGGCGGGCAGGAGCGCCTTCCACCTTCGACATTCGACGTTGAACGTTCGATGTTCGATGTTCAAATTGTTGCGTCTAAAATTGCGACTAAACCTTCATGTCGCGTTGAAATGACGTATACATGTCAGGAGTTCTGAAATGAATAACGTAAAGGCCCTTGTTCTCACAGGATACGGCCTGAACTGTGACCATGAAACAGTCTATGCTCTGAAACTTGCCGGCGCTGACGCCAGCCGGGTTCATATAAACGCTCTTATCGATGGATCCGTGGATTTAGTCGATTTTCAGATTTTAGTCTTTGGAGGAGGTTTCAGTTGGGGGGACGACCACGGTGCCGGTGTAATCCAGGCTGTCCGAATAAAGACAAATCTGGGAGATAAGATTTTAGAGTTTATCGATGCCGGAAATCTTGTACTTGGCATATGTAACGGATTCCAAACCATTGTAAACCTGGGCCTTTTGCCCGGTTTCGACCATGACTACACCCGGAGATCGGTGGCTTTAACATTTAATGACTGTGGGAATTTTAGAGATGACTGGGTCACATTGAAGGTTGTCCCCGAATCTCCCTGTATATTTACCCGTGAATTAGACCGGCTGGAATTTCCTGTAAGGCATGGAGAAGGAAAATTTTATGCCGACCAAACCATTATAAGTCGTCTAATTGATGATAAGCAGGTAACTGTTCGGTATGCAATGCCAGACGGCAGGCCCGCTGACGGCAAGTTTCCTTTCAACCCAAACGGATCGGTTCATGATATTGCTGGGATATGTGACCCGAGTGGCCGGATTTTTGGCCTGATGCCCCATCCCGAAGCTTTCAATCACTGGACAAACCATCCAGACTGGACACGGATCAAGGAAAAGAAAAAGCGCAGGCAGGGTAAAGCGGAATTCGGCCTTACCGTCGGCATACAATTGTTTCAAAATGGAGTAGAATATATCCGTAACAAAGGTATTAAATAATTTAATAGTTTTTCCAATAATCATATTACACTTCTTACACTTCAAAACTGAATTTTTTAATTCTAAAATCCTTAACATGACTACCCGGAGCCATAGTAAATTGACTATTAATATATATATATATATATATCAATAAGATATAATTGACAACCCGTTTTGCCTATATAGTATTCCTGAAAATACATTTTAAAAGCAAACATTGTGGCACGGAAATTGTGTATAGGAATTTAATGCCATGCGAAAAAAATCAGGATTCACACTTACAGAACTTCTCATTGTTATTGTTGTATTAGGTATATTGGCCGTTGGGGGCGCAACTAGTTATTTAAGTTGGCTGCCGAAATATCACTTGAAAAGTGCGGCGCGTGATCTTTATTCAAATATGCAGCTGGCAAAGATGGCGGCTATCAGGACCAATGGAAATTGCAGTGTTTTGTATAGTTCTAATCCGGATCAGTATACAATTAGTCTTTTGAATAAAACCGTTGTGCTTGGGGATTATGGAAGCGGGGTAAACTTTGATGGTCCGAATAATGAAACTTTTGCGGTAGCCACCATAACTTTTAATTCTCGCGGAACGGGTAATCAAGGGTACGCTTATCTGTCAAATTCCGGGAATACCGCCTATTATAGAGTGGGTCCGCTGCTTTCGGGAGTGATTAACCTGCAAAAATGGGCCGGAGGATCATGGAAATAAAACTGAAACAAAGATTTATTTCATTCAGGATTTTGAATCAGGGGTTTACCATTGTCGAACTTATAGTGGCTATGGCCGTATCTTTGCTTGTTATGGGAGCTATCTGTTCAACTTTTTTAAGCCAGAATAAATCGTATTTGGCGCAGGAAGAGGTTGCCGCCATGCAGCAGAATCTAAGAGCCGCCATGTTTTACATGCAAAGAGAAATCAGAATGGCAGGATGTGACCCTTTCGAGATCGGCGGTATCGGCATTACTGCGGCAAACGCAAATTCAATCAGTTTCACGGAAGATGTTACAGGCAATACTACCGGAAGTCCGCCGGACGGCGATGTTCTTGACGCCAATGAAAGCATAACTTATTCTATGAACGGCGGAAATCTGACAAGAAATACCGGCGGCGGAAATCAGGTTGTGGCCCAAAACATCGATGCCCTCGATTTTGTTTATTTGGACGGATCTTCTCCTCCAGTTGTGCTGAACCCAGGAGGCGGCAACGTTGCGGCCGGAAGCCTGTCAACAATCAGATCTGTGGAAATAACGATTGTGGCCCGGACCGGCAGGGGGCTGCAGCCTTCGATAAATAATAACACTTACTTGAATCAGCAGGGAACACAGATTCTGGGACCACAGAATGACAACTTTAGCCGCAGGTGTTTAACTACGTTTATCAAATGTCGGAATTTAGGGTTATAGGATAATACCATGAAAACGGATAAAGCATATACAAAATACAGGAAGGCCGACCGTAGATTTTCGAACAAAGATAAAGGGTTCACCCTCCTGGAAGTAGTTGTTGCCGTTTCTATCTTTGCCGTGGGTCTGCTTGCTATCGCTATCATGCACATGTCTGCCATAAGTGCAAATTCCACCGGCGCTAAAATTACAGAGATCAGCTCTTGGAGCCTGGACAGGGTTGAGCAACTTATGTCTCTCCCATACGATGACCCCTTGCTTGGGGTGGCGGGGAATCCCCACCAGGTAACTTCTGATGATTATACAATATCCTGGACTATAGCAGACAACAATCCGACACAAAATACCAAGCTCATAAGGATAACTGTCACGGGAAGGGGAAAAACACTCCAGTTTGTAAGTGTAAGATCTCGATCGCTGTAACTTTGATGAATTCGTAAAAAATGAATCGAGGAAAACCCATGAAAGACAAAACGCTGATACGAGATGAAAATGGTTCCGTTATTGTCTTAGCTGTGATTATGCTGGTTTTACTCACATTTTTGGGTATATCGGCAATCAGAACATCAACTATGGAAGTGCAGATCGCCGCAAACGAAAAACGGGCAGTTCAAAATTTATATAAAGCCGAATCAGGAGTCCATTATGCACTGGAAACCAGCGGTACATGGATGACAGCCGCTTTCATGATACCATACGATGAGAAGATAGATTTTTTCATACAGAATGATGTAGACATAGACTCTGACGGTACGCCCGACGTTAATATAGAGATTCGCTGTATCGAAAGTACGGGCACCCCCATCGGCGGGTTGAGTATTCCTGCTAATAAATTGCCGTTGCAGCAACATAGAGATTCTCCTCCGGCCGGGTCCGGGTATAGTTTGAAGGATTATGAAATTCGCAGATATGGTATTACCGCAACCTCGACTGAGGGAAGCTCTATTCAGATAGGAGTATATAAGGTCTTTAATAAATATTAATTTCTCAAATAATAATCATAAAAAGTGTATGGTTTTGTTATTTGTTTTGAAAAAGGGGGATCAGCCATGAAAAGATGCTTATTTATAGCTATAATATTGGCCCTGGTTTTGATTGTATCGTCCCGACTTCGGGCCGATGATATCGAAATTTACGGGACCGCAAGCGTCTCAATTGCACCCAACGTTCTCATAATTTTTGACACTTCGGGCAGCATGAGCACAGAGGATGTTCCGGGGGCATACTATAATCCGGCTACAACCTATTCAGGCTCCTATATAAATAATGCGGTTTATCAAAAAATTTATGGATGGGGCGGTGGGTGGAGCTATGACCTGTTTGCAAGCAACGTCAATGATCTGAACTGTCCGGGTGTCAAAACAGCTCTGCAAACTTATGGGTACGATTTAGACACCAATATCGGGGATTCGGACCACGGGTATACGTGTTCCGGAAGCCAAAAAGATCTGTATATGGGGAACTGGATAAACTATGATCTATCCGGAGAAGGTAATTTGAGAAGCAGAACCGAAGTGGCCAAGGAGATCATTACGTCTGTGATTAATGACACTGATAATGTGCGATTTGGATTGATGAGATTCAATTATGATCAGGGAGGGCATATCGTTCAAGAGTGCGGTACTGACAAAACCACTTTAATTAGTTCGGTAAACAATCTTCCTGCTTCAGGATGGACCCCATTGGCCGAGACCCTGGCCGAGGCCGGTCTTTACTTTGCCGGGAAGGAAAGTTGGTATAATGACACAGGCACTTATAGCACCCCCATGCAGTATCGCTGCCAGAATAACTATATCATCCTGATGACAGATGGTGAATCTACCAAGGATCGAGATTCAAAACTTTC
>Ga0136651_10001221_pt1 | contig 14191 bp, 13 predicted proteins | sample Mar14236cmmetaG_FD_94867 | JGI IMG/M metagenome (GOLD analysis project Ga0136651, IMG submission 94867) | Marine hydrothermal vent microbial communities from Guaymas Basin, Gulf of California to study Microbial Dark Matter (Phase II) - Marker... ...
AGCACAACGGTTTGTCCCTGGCTGAAGGGTGCCGGTTGGGAAACAATCGGCTGCGACTCGATTTCCACGCTCAGGTTTCCGTGGGCAACCGCCGCCGGCAGTAAGCGCACTTTTCCGCCGACGACCACTGTGCCGGTTCGTTCGTTAATCACCACCCGTGCTTTCACATCCGGATCGACTTCTATTTGTTCCAATTCCGAAATGAATTTGTTTTCCTGCCCGGTTTTACGGTAAGCGGGGGGAATTTTTACACCGATGGTGCGCGGGTTTTTGTCAAAACTGATAGAATCGGCAAACCGGGTGTTGATTGCCTCGATGATTCGCTGAGCAGTGGTAAAATCACTCTCTTTCAGAGAAAGATACAGGGTGTCGCCAAAGGAAAATTTCATGCCCATGTTTTTTTGCAAAACTGCGCCATCCGGGATGCGCCCAACCAGCGTGTGGTTTTGCCGCACGCCACCACCGCCGGTCGTTTCCACCGAAAACCCGCCCACTGAAACCGGACCCTGCGCCATGGCGTACAGTTTTCCCTGCTGGTCCACCAGCGGTGTCATCAAAAGCATTCCGCCTTCCAGACTCTTCGCATCGCCAAGCGAAGAAACCGTTACAGTGAGCCGATCGCCGCTCATCAAAAAGTTTGGCGCTTCGGTGGTTACCATCACTGCCGCAACATTACGAATTTTCATCTGGTTTGCCGGTACATTAATCCCAAACCGCTGCAACATGTTGACCACCGACTGTGTGGTAAATTTGCTGCGCCGGCTGTCGCCTGTTCCATTCAAACCTACTACCAAGCCATAACCGGTTAACGGCTGTTTATCTATGCCCTGGATACGAGCTAATTCCTTCACCCGAATGCCACCGAAGATAAAAGAGGGAATCGAGATGATAAGAAAAAGAATTCTGAAAATCTTTGCTGCACGACTCATTTTGTCCTCCTGTCGAGTCATAAATGCCACCCGGCATACTGCCCGGTTCCTTTCTGGAAATCTTGTCTGCGGTGGTTAAAAGACCCACTGCAACAGCCGGGTTAAAATACCGGCGCGTTGTCCGCGGGACACCTCTCCCTTGCCGCTGTAGACAATGTGGGCATCGTAAATATTGTACGAATACACTGTATTATCCGCCATGATATCTTCCGGGCGAACACTGCCGGACAGCACGTAAGTTTCTTTTTCGTTGTTAATTTCAATCACCCGCCGTCCTTCGATAATGTAATCGCCGGCTTCGTTTTTTCCGATAATCCGCGCGGCAATTTTCGTCTTCAACATTCCCCGCTTCGAGGTCTTGGCGTCTCCCCGGAAATCGTTTTGCAAATCGCCGCCCAGGCTCATATCGGGCATAAAACTGAACAAACCATTCCCCGCAGCCACTTTCACATTGTGGTTGCTCTTCTTCTTGTTTTCGGTTTTGGCAACATTGCTTGCCTGGGCATATTCCATAACCAAGACGGTAACCCCCTTGCCCACCTGGCTGCTTTTGATGTCGCTGAACAAACTGACATTGCTCGCCATTTTTTGCGCCGAACTGTTGGTCACTGCCAACAGAATAAACAAAAATATGATTACGGTAAATTTAGCCATCTCAGGACTCCTTTCCTTTTGCCTGGTTGTTTACCATTATGTTATGGCAGAACCGCTAAATCCGGGGCAACGACTTTTACCCGCATCCTGCGCCGTGTCTCCGGATTTTTCACCCAAATAAATTCGTCTTTCCCGCCGTTTTGCATCGCACGGGTCTGCATTTTCACACGTAACGCGCCTTTCCGGTATTCCACATCCACCAGACCGCCTTTGTGAACCAGGTAACCCTTGCGCACTGCCCGTTTCAAAAGTACGCGGTTGGCGGCAATCCGGCGGGTAGCGTAGAGTTCTTCGTCGCCCGGTGTTTTTTCCAGGGGCGTTCCCCTGAGCACCGAGATGTCACGCTGTTCCAGTTTTAATTTTACCGGGGTAATTATTTCATCTTTTTTCAGTGAAAATTTAGTCACCCATACTGCCTGGAAAACATGTATTTTCAGCGAAACGTAAATGCTGCGCAGCGGTGTAGCCTGCCGGTAAAAAGTCACTTTCAGCACACGGTTCCCGCAAAGCGGTCGATCGCCCTTGTGCGATACTGAAATCCGATCCGGTGTTTTTGCCAATCGAACATCAGAGATCGGGCTGATCCACTCAAGCTGGTACTCCCGGTGCATTTGGGAAAATTGTTCTTCTACATAGCGCTCTATTTGCGCCCGGATTTTTGAAGCATAACAAACATACCCGTTGCCATTCGGTGCGGCAGAAACCTGAACCAACAGGGTGCTGAGCAAAATCAGCAAAATTATTTTCAAAAGCTTTATCATTTTATCGTTTCAGATTATTCACGATTCTCGACATATCTTCCGCAGTTTTGATGGTCTTCGAATTCAATTCGTAAGCCCGCTGCGCTTCAATCATATTCACCATCTCCTGAACCACATCCACATTAGAGGTTTCCAGGTATCCCTGGTGAAGCAGTCCCAGACCATCGGAACCGGGATTACCGATAAACGGCGCACCCGAGGCAATCGTCTCTTTAAACAGATTTTGCCCCATCGCCTCTAAACCGCCCGGGTTTACGAATCGGGCTAATTCAATTTGCCCCAACTCGGTTGGCTCGGTTTCCCCGGCAATGGTTACCTCCACCTGCCCGTCCTTACGAATGGAAATCTGTTGGGTGTCCTCGGGAAGTGTAATTTCCGGCTCCACAATGTAGCCGTCGGCAGTCACCAACGTGCCTTCGGCGGTTAATTTAAGCGAACCGTCGCGGGTGTAGGCATTGGTTCCGTCGGGCAAGCGTACCAGCAGGAATCCGTCTCCCTCAATAGCAATGTCCAGCGGATTCTCGGTGGCTTCCACCGAACCCTGGCGGAAGCTGCGCTGAGTAGCAACAATACGGGTGCCGTTTCCCACCTGTAATGCCGAGGGACGGCGCTGATCTCCACCGGTATTTTCCCCGGCAGATTTGATGGTTTCATACAGTAAATCCTGAAACATCAGAGCGCTCTTCTTGTAACCGGTAGTGTTTACATTTGCCAGGTTATTTGCAATAATATCGATGGTCATTTTTTGCGCCTGCATCCCTGATGCGGCAACCATTAATGCTTTATCCATCCTGCCCTCCTTGGTTGGTCAATCTTTACGGCAACCTGCCGCCATCGTTTATCAGTTTTTCCAGGGTTTGATCCTGGGTGGAAATTGCCCGCTGCCCCATCTCAAACTGACGATAAATTTCAATCATTTGCACAATTTCTTTGATTCCGGTCACGTTGCTGCCTTCCAGGTAACCCTGGCGGACCTTTAGGTCGGTGGATTCCACATCCATCATCCCGGCATCATTTTCATCCATAAAATAAGTGCCGCCGATTTTTGTGAGCAGTGTTGGATTTTCAAAACGAACCACCCGCAACGTATCTGTCGCCTGACCGTCCACCAGAATGGACCCGTCTTCGCTAATACGAACCTCGTTTCCGGTAATTTGTATTTCACCACCGCTCCCCAGCACAGAATAGCCATCCTGGGTAGTCAGGCGCCCGTCGGCATCCAGGCTGAAATTTCCGTTACGGGTAAACACGTTTCCCTCCGGGGTATCGATGACAAAAAAACCATCGCCCACAATTGCCAGGTCTAACGGATTCCCGGTTTCGCGCAGCGAGCCGCTGGAGAAGTCGGTGATCACCTCGCCGCTTGCCGAAGACACTTTGGCGTTTTTTTCATCGGATGCCTGCAAACTATCAATAAGGTGCCGGAAAAACACTTCATCCTTCTTGTACCCAATGGTATTTATATTTGCCAGGTTGTTAGCGTCAATTTCTAATTGTCTTTGGCGAGGTAGCATTCCTGCTTTCGAAACATTCAATCCCTTGATCATTGTTTTTATTCCTTTACGGTTATTTCTGCCGCTTCCTTTTTAATGGCAAACTCATTTTTTAGAATAATGCCGCCCAGAAACGGCGCGATAATTTCTAATAAAAACCGGTCTCCTTCTGTATATTGGTCTTTTTGAAAACCTCCCATTGTTATGGCTCCGACAAACAAGTCATTTATTATTATCGGCACCGCCAGAAAAGAATCAACGAAAAAGCGATTCCCGACTCCGGAACGTTTGAGATTGGTTATTAGGAGCGCTTTCTTATGCTGTACACACCAGGCGGTTGCTCCTTTACCTAAACGAAAATTTACTGCATCGACCAGGTTATAGGGGTCGCCGTACAGGTAGAGCGGTACCAGTTTTCGGGTTAAATAATCATATTGAAAAATTGAAAGCAGGTCTATTTCGAACGCACGCTGAATGAGAACACGAACTTTTTCCATTTCCTTCTCCAGCCCGCGACTTTTCTCCCGCACCTGTTGGCTGAAGTCGTATAAAGAAGCCAGAACATTTTTTATCTTAATTTCCTTCTTCATCAGTCCACGTCCTCCGACAACTTTTGGAAACTGGAAATTTCTTCCACAAATTTTTCGGCTTCTTCCAGGTGCATATCGAAAACCCGGGTCATTTTATCCAGCGGAAATTCTTTCAGGCGGGGATAGACCTCGGTCATTTTTTTCCAGATTTCATCTTCTTCAAGTGAATCCATAACCGGCACCGGTTCGATACCGACTCCCCAAATGTTGGTAATGCGGTCGGCAACATGAATTAGCGCCAGCAATGGGTCGGATTCAACCCCATCCGGCTGAATTGTATGATGATTGCGGATAACACCGGTAATATCCTCCGGCAGATTCCAGTGCTTTGCCAACCAGTAACCGGCTTCGGTATGGGTAAACCGAATCGCCTCTGACTCCGCCCGGTACAAAGTCACCATGTTTTCATCCGCGTAATGAAACACATTTTGATATTCTTCCCGAAAATAAAGTTGTAAAATCAGCCGACCAAAATCGTGCAACAGCCCCCCCAGAAATGCTGCCTGGTTTATATTGAGGTTCAGATAGGTACTCAGCACCGAAGCAACTTTGCCGGTGGCAGCGGAATGTTTCCAGAAACCGAGGAAACTGAAGTAATCATCTTCTTCAATGTGGTAAAACACACTGAAAACACTCATCGCAAATACCAAGTTTCGTAACTCATCCAGTCCAATCATCACTACCGCCTGGCGAATGTTTTGAATTTCCCTGGGCAGATTGTATAAACCGCTGTTTACAATTTTCAGGATTTTTGCCACCATCGGCGGATCTTCCTCAATCAAATCCCCGATTTGCCGCATCGATGAGGTTTCATCCGAGATCATTTCAATCAGTTTCAAAGCGACCTGTGGCAACGTAGGTACTTCATGGATGTTTTCCAGTTCGCTGATAAAATAATTTTTTCGGTCTTCAACCATTTTGCTCACTTTATCTTCATTTTTTTTGCTATTTGCTTTAGCAATTTATTGGCTGCTTCCTGATATACCGCGTCCCTTAACAATTGTCTTTCGCGGGCGTTAAGCGAGAGCGATGGATCCGCCGGGTTATATTCCAACAATTGGTAATCCCCCGGCTTTTTTTTCTTCACCACAATCTCTCCGATATCCGCCCAGCCGCCTTTTTCCCGGTTGTACAGCCGATAGGTTATTTTAACCGAAATGGCGCTGCCCGGTTTATTCAACAAGAAGGGTATTTTACTACCCCTTTCCGGCGCCTGATTTTCATAATCCACCCGACCGGTCACCACCCACTGCGCCGCCGAATCTTTTACCACCTGCATTTGTGCCAGATTCCAAAAACCGGGAATTGAATCAACCGGATGCAAAATAAGTATTCCGCTGCTCTGAATTGCGCGTACCAGTTGGCTGTTTATATCCTCCGGCGCACCGGCAACATTTGCACTGGTAAATGGCACAAACCCTATGGGCTGCGGATTTTTCGCCAATTTACGTCCGCCGCCACATCCCAAAATTAGCAGCAACAGAACGAGCAAATATTTATTTAAGGACACGCGCATAATTTTCATCCATTTCAATTAGGAAAGCATATATTTCGGAAACCGCCTCGAAAGCAGCTTCAGGGATTGGCTCTTCCACCTCCACCGACATCAGCAGTTCCAGCAATTTGGGCTGATACAAAACCGGCACATCACTCTGTCGGGCTAAAGCCAAAATCTTTTCCGCGACTACACCTCTGCCTTTGGCGGTCAGCCGGGGCGAATCCTGTTGTGACGTCCGGTAGCGCAGGGCTGCCGCCGCCGGGACGGGCTGTTTCTTTCTCACTTCGGACATAAGAGCTTAATCCCCCTCCCGATGAGATTTTCTTTCCGGCAAATCCGGTTTCTGGTAACCAATCGCTTTCACAAAATGCACAAACCGGAATTCATGTTCAATTCCATACAGTGATTCCGAATGACCGACAAATAAATATCCCCCCGGATTCAATATCTGATAAAGCGTATTTACCGCCTTTGTTTTCGATTCCTGCTTAAAATAAATAAGCACATTCCGGCAGAGGATCAGGTCGAACATTCCCAAAGATTTCATCTGACTTTCATCAATGGTACTGACTTGCCGGAAATGCACCACGCGTCGAATATCCTGATTTAAAACAAAATTATCCCCTCGCCGGGTGAAATATTTTTGTAGGTATTCCCGCTCTACATTCTTCAGAGAAAATTCCTTATAAATTCCTTCGTACGCTCTTTTCACCACCTGCTGGCTAATATCCGTTCCGATTATTTCGACCTTCACCTCTTTCAATTTTTCGGAAAACCGATGGTTCAGAATCATTGCCAGCGTGTAGGGTTCTTCGCCGCTGGAACAACCAACACACAGAATACGAAACAGTTGGTCGTTATTAGAGGTTTTCTTCTCGAATATTTCGGGGAAAACAACATTCTCCAAAGCTTTCAATTGAAATTCGTTTCGAAAAAATGACGTCTCGTTCACCGTAACAATGTCAATCAGACTGTTTAATTCCTTACCCTGTCCGGAAAGCTGTTTCAGATGTTTCAAATAAGCGGAAAAATCTCCAAAGCCCAAAGTGGACAGCCTGGAACTCATCCGCTTTTCCAGCAGTCTTTTTTTATTTTCCGTTAAATAAATACCGCTATGGTGGTACACATAGTCACGCAATTCGGCAAATGATTCGTCAGTGATGGTGATCGCCGAGTGTATGGAATTTTCGGGTTGATAAGCCTCGACCTGTTCTTCTACGGTTGTTTCAATCTGTGTTGTCATACTAGTTTTATTCCCCAATTAATTGAATAAATAAGCGCGCTTTATCGATATCACTCTTTAGTTGAAAGGTGAATTTTTCCACATCCATCTTGTACAAATGCGGATGGGTATTTCTGAGAATATTCCAGCCCGGATTCTCTTTCAGATAAAATTTGGTTGTATCTTCGTCGAAGCCAATTCCCCACATTTCGCACAACATGTCCGAAATATGAATTACCGAAGTGAGGTCGCGGTGCTGCGGTGCTTTCTCCGGGTGGTGGTGAAACAGCACAGCCGTGGAAATGGCTTCCGGAAAATTCCAGCGCTGCAGCAACCAGGCGCCGATTTCTGCATGATCGCATCCAAGTACTTCTTTTTCGGCATCGATAATTTTCTTTCCGGAGTTTTGTGCGTATTCCAAAGTATATTTGAACTGCTCACTGAGGAACTGATCCAGAATGAACTTCCCAATATCATGAATAAGCGCGGCTACAAAATCCTCACCGTGAAAATTCAGTTTCAATTTTTTAGAAAGCGTCCGGGAAATCTGCCCGGTTGCGGCAGAGTGCAACCAAAATTTTTCCCGATTAAAATAGGGATTTGGTTTCAGCTTGGTAAAGGCGCTGTATAAACTGACTGCCACCACGATATTTGTAACCTGTTTGAGCCCTAAGATAACCAGCGCACGATTCACATTGTCAATTCTACCGGCAAATCCCCACAAGGGAGAATTGGACACTTTCAGAATTTTAGTTGTCACACTGACATCTTTTTCAATAACCCGGGCAATTTCCCGCATGTTCGAATTCGATTTCCTAATCATCTCCAAAATCTCAGTGGCAATATTCGGCAAAGTCGCCAGGTTTTCAATACTACTTACCTTTCTTTGAACCTCTTGCGGGAGTACCATTTAACAATTCCTTCTCAATTATCTACCTGGTAAATCTTCTTTGACTGACTTGTAAAATCGGAGAACCATTCGTCTGGTTGAGTTTCCGCATGCATTCCGCTTAACGCCTCCTGTTCGGCTGCTATTCTTAGCCATTCCAGTTGCTTAACATCCCAGTAGGTACCAAGTACTTTAAACAATTCCGATCTTTTCGGCAGCGACAGTTCCCTGAGCAAATGACGCATTTCATCACTGAAGGTTAGCGACAAGCCCGCTTCATTCACCGGCAACAGCAATCGCTGAACCGCCTCGGGGTACTTCAATATTGGAAGCACAATCAACGGAAGAAATGAGGCATCTTGCCGTTCAACCATGTAACGAACCAGGTAATCAATCCATTCTGAAACAGATTCATTCAGCCATTCGGAAAGCACATTTGCGACAGATTTCAACGGCAGACGAAACAGAATGTGAAACACAGTGAAAGATGAGCGTTCTCCGGAATCAATTAGTTTTTCGCGCACCAGTTTCTCTGCCGCCGTCGGAAGCTGCACCATGTTGGAAACAATCGCCTGGCGCACTGCTTCATCGCCATGATCTAAAAATTTCCCGAAGAGGGGAAAAAGCGATTCATCGTGATAATATCCCAAACAGCGCAGTATCTGCGCAATCTGCCTGTTTTTCCGGTTTCCCAACTCCGCCAACAATATTTGCTTTGCCTGCTCCGATTGATTGATGGCTGCCAATTCCATTAATGCCGCTTTTAACCCGGAATTCTTTGTTTTGCGGTATATTTGTAAAATATTCCCATCGATTATTTCCACCCGTTCCCGAATCAAAAGTTGTAATATTTGCATGGTTGTTCCGAGTTCCAGCGATGGCAATTGCAAAAAAAAGATGGATGGGAAATGTGCAATAAAATCGATGAGTGCCTGCTCAATCTGCGACTGGCTGGAACCGCTTTGATAGTTTTGCAGCAATATTTGCCAGGCGTCGGTCGAGGGAATTCTGCTCAAACAGGTAAAATAGATTTCATCGGAAAGCGTTTCCCTATGAAGCGTGCGCACTTGTTCGACTTCGCGAATCAGGCTGGTGGGCAAAATTACAAACCGGTTTTCGACCAGTACCGCCGAGAGTGCTTTTAAAATTTCGTCGCCAAAATCATGATTCTCCGATCTGAGCAGGTGGACAATCTGATTGAACGCGCTCACGTTACCATCCTCCTGAACATGGTTAAGAAAGGAAAGCATGTAGAGCGGTTCGGAACAAATATTTTGGGTTTGTCCGAGCCGTTTTTCCCAGTAAGAAAAAATTGACTCAAGGGCAGTTAAAACATTCAATCGCTGCATCCGGCTGGTTTCGAAATATTTCAGCAAAGAGGGCACTGCAGCAATCTCTTTTTTCTTTCCCAGGCTGGAAATAACCGAAGCCAGGACCGCTTCATCCTCATCCCGGAGCATTCCCAACAACACTTCGTTTGCCTTTGCATCAGCAACCTTTCCCAGGAGTTCCGCAGAAATTTTTCGTATTTCCGGATTTTTAGATTTACTGAGACGGCGCAGAGGAAAAAGAGCATCGTTTCCCATGGAATCCAGTATATGCATCGCCATACTTTTAACCGATATCTGCGGTGAGTTCAGGGCGTCAGCAACAATTTCAGCAATCTGACGGCTTGGGGAGTGGGCAAAGACCTGAAATAGTGCCTCGCGAATTACCGGGTGCCCGTCGGAAAAATTGTTCACCAGAATTTTATAAATCTGTGCGTCGCCGGTTTTTCCCAATTCCAAAATTGCCCGACGCCGCACTTCAGTGTCAAAATGATTTAACTGCTTTAAATAATGAATTGCTTCCTTAGCTGCCATGCCTGTAGATTCCCCCTTTAGCAATTCAATTTTTGCAATCCATGTGCCAGTAATTTTCAGCGCTGCCATTCTGCTTCAAAACAGCATAACCACTTTCTTTTCTAAACGCTTATGAACTTTTCCTCCGTTCCACCGCCTGACTGAATGAAGCTTTTTTCGTCAGTGTCGCTGTTTAATTTCAATACGGCAGGGTGCGAAAGGACAGTATAAAGAGACACAAAAATGTAGTGTTGGAGTATTGGATTGTTTCTGATGTCAATATGTTTAACCTCCCCCTACCCCCTCTTTAAGGAGGGGAACAAGGGGGTGGTTACCTGGAATATAATACTGTCTTTACTATCAGGCAGCGAGGTCTTAACGCCAGTTTATTATTCCTATTGAAATGAACAAGTCATCGTATTATTTTAACCACCTTAAAGAGTAAGAAAAAGGGAGAGATGAAAAGACGCCGCTTTTTAAAATACCTACCCGTGGGGGGATTTTTCCTGGTAAAATTTGAGAATGCGCTTAGCCGCACGCTCACAGGTCTGGTTGCCCAGCTCACCCGCAGCACCGACACGGTGAAAATTTACCTTGACGGTTCTTTGAAGGGCAAACTTAGCATTTGGCAAAGTAACCGGATGAGTTATCTTTCCGCAAATAAACTGGCAGAAGTTCTGGCTTATCGCACCTACTTTAATGATACCAAGAAAAAAATTGTTTTATACCTGCCGCATAATCAGGTGGTGGTAACAGCAAGCAATGCATTTATCATTATAGACAAAGATGTGTATCAAATGCCTGCGCCGGCAATCTGGAAAAACGGAGAGATATTTGTCCCGGCTTCATTTTTTCTCCCACTGCTAAATCGCTGCACCTCTCTCACGCTCTCTTTCGATTCTCAAAAACAAAAACTCTCAATCTCACAAAAAGATATCAATATAACCGGTGTGTCTATCCTGGAAAAAGAGAACGGAACGGTTATTCATGTAAAAACCACCAGGAAATTTAAAGCGGGCGAAATTACTGTCGACATGCGCTACGGCTGGCTGCATGTAGATTTTTACGGCGGCAAAACCGATTCAACCAAAGTCAACCAGGCGAGACCCGCCGGTCTGGTTCGTCGCATCAAAACGTTTCAGTTTCCCGAACTGGCAAGCCTCGCCTTTTACCTGAAGAAAGAACCGCTGGCAAAAGAAATTATTCCGCTCCCGGAAAAAAACGAAGTCGTAGTAGTGCTGCGAACCAAAGAAAAAATCACCGAGGATGAACTTGCCGACCTGAAAGAAGATCAGGAACCGGAACTCTCCGAGGAAATGAAAAAGCAACTGGAGGAGGAGCGGAAAAAATGGCTAATCGATACCATCGTCATTGACCCGGGACATGGCGGGAAAGACCCCGGGGCGATTGGAGTGAAAAAGCTGTACGAAAAGAACGTGGTGCTGCCCATTGCATTGAAATTGGGCAAAATAATCAAAAAAGAACTGCCGGGGGTAAAAATTGTCTTTACCCGCAAAAGTGACCGGTTTATTTCCCTGCGCCGCCGCACGCAAATTGCTAACGAAAACAACGGTAAAGTGTTTATCAGCATTCATGCAAACTGGAACAGAAAGAAGCGGGTAAATGGTTTTGAGACCTATATTCTTGGTCCCGAGAAAGGCGAGCGGGCGCGGGACGTCGTGCTGAAAGAAAACTCGGTCATTCATTTCGAGGATGCCAGCACCCGGAAGGAATACGAAGGCATTAACCAGATTTTAGCCACCATGGCGCAAAATGCCTTTTCGCGGCAAAGCGAACACCTGGCGGAACTGGTGCAGCAGGAGCTGGACAAACAGTTCCGTAGTCTGAAAATTCAAAACCGGGGCGTAAAACAGGGACCCTTCTGGGTGATGGTCGGTGCATCTATGCCCAATATTCTGGTAGAAACGGGATTTATTTCCAATCCGTACAATGCCAAAATTCTGCGCACCTCGGCTTACCAGTACAAAGTTGCCCAGGGCATTTTCCGGGGACTGTTGCGCTTCAAAAGTGATTACGAGAACGCTATTTGAAAATACCGCTTTTAATTAACACTATCAATTGCCCCCAGGAAAAGAAATTCGCAAATCAACGTTTTCAGTTGATTGATTTATCTTATACATTGAAAGAAGCTGCCGAATATTCAGTCAAAAAAGTGAAAGAAAAATTATGCCTTTGCTGAAAGGCAAGATTTAGAGTATTCCTGAAAAAGTACCAAACAGTGCGGGTAAAAATTTGCTAAATTTTCCGGTGTTTTTAGCAGAGCCATTATATATCGTTTGCACCCCGGAAAAAACAGATGACACATTTCTAAAAAAGTTTCCCGGGTGGAACAAAACGGAAGAGGATTAATTAAAAGTTTTACAATTTATCGAGGTTCATAAAATGAAGCCAAAATTTCTACTACTCACTATGATATTTTTTATCATTGTGCAAAATGGCTGGAGCCAGTCTGCCGGCACAACCAGTTTCGAGTTTTTGCGCAGCCAATACAGTCCGCGCGGCGCGGCAATGGGTGGCAACCTCATTGCCATTAAAGGCGATATCCACAGCGTCCTGTACAACCCGGCAGCATTGTCCGGAAACCTCCGGCGCCAGTGGAGTGTGAACTATATCGATCACCTGCTGGACTTCCAGGGCGGAAATCTTGCCTACGCTCAACCCTTTATGAATTTTGGAAATCTGAGCGCCAACCTGATTTATTTCAATTATGGCACATTTGATGAAACCGATGAATTCGGCGACCGCACCGGGCAGACCTTTGGCGCCTCGGAGTTTGCGCTGGGCGTGGGATTAAGTAACTCGCTGGGCAGTGGTTTCGATTACGGACTGGGAGTTAAATTTGTTTACTCCTCGATCGAAAGTTACAGCGCATCGGCTGTCGCCGTGGATGCCGGAATTATTTACACTATGGCGTCCTTAGATAACCTGAAACTGGGCGTTTCACTTCTGAATCTGGGAGGCACACTTTCCAATTACACCGATCAGAGAGAAAAATTACCGTTGTTGTTACGGGTCGGGTTTTCCAAACGATTAGCCCATTTACCATTGCTGTTCACCGGAAGTTTAAACGATTTAACCACCAGTGAAGAGAAGGTAGCCGACCGGTTTAAAAAGTTTGCCCTGGGCGGAGAATTCGATTTAACCAATGCGGTAAAACTGCGGTTGGGCTATCAGAACGAAATTCACAGCAGCATTAAACCACTGGGGCGAACCGTGTTCGGCGGCGTTTCCCTGGGGTTGGGTGTTTTCTGGCGCTCTTTCCGGCTGGATTATTCCTATTCCAATTTCGGCGATCTGGGGAGCCAGAACCGTATTGGCATTTCCGGCAGTTTGTAACTCCGCCGGAAAGGGGAAAGTGGGCTGGTGAGGCTGTGGAAAAATTGAGTATTTGTGTAAAGGAGTGTGAGGTATTAGAGTGGTGGAGTAATGGAGTGATGAAGTAATACTTGCGTACTGACGCCCTGCTTCAGCAGAGAACATTTTAATCCGTGTAAATTTGTCTAATCTGTGTTATCAGTGTCCTATTCCGTTACCATTCACGATGGTTGTAGAAATTAGCGGAGCGGTTTCTGCAACCTTAATCTGCTCTTTAGGTGATCACTCTGTTTATCTCCTAAACAATCGAATCTGTGAAAATCCGGGCAATCAGGCATTTAGGATGAACCTACTGGCTGCCGGTAGAGCCAAATCCACCGCGAGTATTTCCGGCAAAGTCCGCCCGATTTTGCTCGTCCCATTCAATCTGCGGAAGCGTGTTTTTCTCGAAAATAATCTGGGCGATGCGCGTGCCCTGCTCGATAACAAACGGTTCTCCGCCGCCTGCATCACTCGGATTGTAGTGGCGAATCAGGGCAATTTTCACCTCGTCCTCCGGGCCGCAATAGTCTTCATCGATAATGCCCACATCATTTGCCAGACTGATGCCATACTTTACGGCAAAGCCGCTGCGAATGAAAATCTTAAAATAATATCCTGCAGGCGATTCAATAATCAACCCGGTGGGAACCAGGGTTACCTGCCCGGGCAGAAGTTCCACAGTTTCGGCGGCATACACATCTAAACCTACCGAACGCGGCGTTTTTCGTTTCGGCAGGGGAATATTTTTATTTTTTCGAAAAATACGGATTCTCATTTGCGTCACCTTTTTTGGGCTCCAATATAAATGATTGAGAAACTGTTTCAAAATTCCATTTAATTCGCTACCCGGTGTGGATAAATTTGGCAGGCGACGGATTTTACCGGGTTCTAGTTTCACCGCAATCAGGGAGACACTTGGACCTGCCCGTGCGTGCC
>Ga0136651_10001225_pt1 | contig 14166 bp, 16 predicted proteins | sample Mar14236cmmetaG_FD_94867 | JGI IMG/M metagenome (GOLD analysis project Ga0136651, IMG submission 94867) | Marine hydrothermal vent microbial communities from Guaymas Basin, Gulf of California to study Microbial Dark Matter (Phase II) - Marker... ...
CGCTGTTTACCACTTCTTGAAGTGGTTTAAGCCAGACGAACTCGTGTTGTTAGGAGATGCGATGGATATGACGGCAGCAAGTCACTGGTTGGAGGAGAAGGGCAAACGAAAAGCCCTTGAGAACAAACGGATTAAACAAGAATACGAGGATTTTGACCGAGAAGTTCTTTCAAAACTAGAGAAGGTTCTACCAAAATGGTGTGTTAAGGTCTTTATGGGGGGGAACCACGAGGACTGGGCGTATCAATTGGTAGAAAACGATCCTCGCTTAGAGGGTATGGTTGAGCCAGAAATCGTGCTTGACCTCGCCAATCGGGGATGGAAGTGGATACCATATCTTGTCAAAGATGGCTCTGGTGGCACTTCTATCGGAACATATAGAGTTGGAAAGCTTTTGGTGTTTCACGGGATGTACACCAACAAGTATCACGCTGCGAAAACCGTTGGGATGTTTTCAAGAAGTGTTGCCTACGGACACTGTCTTGATGAAGAAACAGAAATCCTTACCGAAAAAGGATTTAAGAAGCTTTCAGAAATCAAGGGAACAGAAAAGTGTCTGACACTAAACAAACAGACAGGATTTCTCCAGCTAAAGAAAATAAACAAGTTGTTTGTTTATAACTTTAGTGGAAAAATGGTAGAAATAAAATCTGGCTTAACAGACATTCTTGTTGACCCAAAACATGGAATGATTTGGAAAAATCATCCTGAGGGAGAATTGGTTTTTGGAAAGGCAGAAGAATTAGTAGAAAAACGTGGTGCGATTATTCTTCCTATCTCTGGTTTTATGCCAAAAACCAGGGAGGTAGAAATTTCCGATAACTTATTGCAACTTATTGCCTGGGTTGCCAGCGAAGGTAGCATAAGATGGATTGGAAGCACTCCTTATGTTGATATTGTCCAAAGTAAAACAAAAGGCATAAAGAGAATAGAATATCTACTCGATAGGTTAAGATTTAGTCATGTTCTTGGTAAAAAGGACAAAAGTCTAATTTCTAAACTTCAACCATACAGATTTAGAATTCACGTTGAAGGAAGTAGAAAGATTACCTCATACCTCAAAAACAAGGGCGAATTACCCGAATGGTTGTTTAGACTTTCAAATAGACAATTTGAATTGTTTTTGAAAGAATATACCAGGGGAGACGGAACAACATATCGTGGCAAATACAAAAACCAGAAAATGCTTTACAGTAACGATAAGAAATGGATTGATTATTTCCAAATAATGTTGTTTAAAAATGGATACAAATCAACTCCTTACTGGAGAATAAGTGAGTTTGGAGGAAAGCCATGTTGTCAACTGAATTATCAGAAGAAATCCTTTACCGAACTAAAATCAAAAAATAATGTTCGGCTCAAGGAATATTCTGGGAAAATTTGGTGTATCAACAATGACAATGGGACAATAATCATAAGAAGAAATGGGAAAATGTGCATTACTCAAAACACTCACGATTTGCAAACCTATGTAGAGGCACATGTTGATGACCCTCGTAGTTATCACACGGCACAATCTATTGGTTGTCTTTGTAAGAAATCCCCCGACTATATGAAGGGATTGGCAAATCGCTGGATAAACGCATTTGGCATTGTTTATGTCAGAGAAGGCGGAGATTATAATCTCTATACGCCAATCATCATTAGGGGAAAATTTACATTCGCAAATAAGGTTTTCGGATAAAGGAGGCAACTGGAATGTTGTCAAGAACAAAAAGAATTTTGCTCTTTATATTGATAATGATTATGGGGTCTGTTCCTACATTGTTCTGGATTTGGGGAATAGAATGGACAAAGTAGATTTTGACCTTATGGGATAGATGATTGAAATGAAGAAATCAAAAAGACGACTAAAAAATAAAATCAAGAAGGGGCTCCAAGGGAGAAATAAACACCATCTGACACCAAAAAGCAGGGGTGGGAAGAGTACCCCGAGGAACCTCCTCTTGATAAAAATAGAAAGACATCAATGTTGGCACGTGCTATTTGGTAATAGAACATTATCAGAAGTCATCGGGTTGCTTCAAAAACTTGAAAAACTAAAAAGGAGAAATGGTTAATATGGTATATGCTATATTGCGTTATGTACCATATTAAAGAAGTTAAAAGGAGGCAACAATGAAACTCAAGTGTGCCGTTACGAACGAGGAGTGGACAATCAACTATATTTCACCAACGGCGTGGGTATCGCTAATCAATGAACACGCTGGACACGAGTGGAAATGCTCTGTTTGTGGCAACGACATATATGTCAGAACTGAAGGAGAAAATGATGATGTTATAACAGAAGTTTATTGTTCGTATTGTAGGACAATATATAAACCAATGTGAGCCTGCATAGGAGGTATTAAAATGCCTAAATTCTGTTGCAAATGTGGCGAACCATTAGAAAGGATTTATTACAAAACTCCTTTCCTGTGTGGAAACTATTGTTCAAAATGTATTCACGAGCTATATCGCGAACTTGGACTTAGCTTTTACACGGTCGATGCCGATGACGAGGTGGAAGATGAAGATTGATTTGCTTGCTCCAGTAAGGCTTGGATTGGGAATTGTTGCATTAATTGCAACACTTCACACGGCTCTTTTCTATCCAATGCTTTACCTTATTATTCATAATGAGGTTAAGGTGTGGGTAAAATGGAAAAGATAAAATAAGGGAGGAGGTTAAAAGACAGCTTCCTCCCTCTTCTCCTAACTCCTATGCGTGGATTGAGGCGTCCTCAGTCGGTTAGGGGTTAGGAGAAGAGCTTATAACTTCTCCTCTCTTCTCCTGATTATCTTGGGCGACTAGGGCTTTCCTGGGCGTTCAAGGTGATTGGGATAAGGGATGTATAATTTTGTCCCTCAAAAATAGAACGAAAGTAGTCAAAAATGTCTACTTATAGACTATATATGACACCTTCCGAATTTATCGTCAGGAATTTTGTTTGCTTTCTTAAACATATTGTCAGAAAACGATTAAAAAGACAATATAAATAACTATATTTTCTTTTGTTCCTAAAAATAGGAATATAAAGAATTATAAAACTATGAAAAAACCAATTTATTTAGGAGAAAGACAGATTAAACTACCAATTAGCGATGCAACTGTTTATTTTGATACAGGAAGCCTTATTCAGTTCTACGACAAAGACGAAAAACTAATACTCCAGTTAGATCCGTCAGAGCTCTCTGCTATATATGGAAGTTATATGCAAATGAGGAGTGAAGAAAACAATGAATAATAAAATAGACATATGTATAATTTTCTGGACACACGATTAAAGAGTTATCCACTTTTTTACTATTGACATAGTCCTTATTATGAGTATAATGGAAATATATAGTAAATTAAAGTCTATGACAAATCGCCCAAAACTAAATAAAATTAAAAAATGGAAAAGAGTAGATATTTCTGATGTAGAAGTCATTAGGGCATACGTTAACCGAGAGCCATTCGGAAAGTTTGCCTATGAGATTTTAGCAGAAAAATTCGGTTGCCCAGAAATAGTGGCTTATCGGGCTTGCGAGAGAGCATTAAATAGAGGGTTGTTAGAGTATGGTGTTTCTCTTAGAAGTGGTTGGCTAACTGATAAGGGTAAAGAACTTTTAACCAAAACCACGACTAAAAACCAACCAAAAAAACAAAATAAAATTAAATGCTATCATTGTGGCAAAGAGGTTGCTAATCCAATCTATATTCGGGTTATAGAAAGCCCAAAAGATACTTATCCACCAAAAGCACCTTTTTGTAAGAAATGTGCTAAGAGATTTATTGACTATGACTAAACAAAACTACAACAAATACGCAGAGTTCGCCAACCCTAACTGCCCTATATGTGAAGGCAAAGGATATATAGAAGTAGAAGATTTACATCATCCAGATGACTGGGTTAAAACTTCAATCAAAAAAGAATGGTGTAGTTGTGCTATTAAAAACTTAGAAGAAAACAAATAACTTGTGTATATATAAAAATGGGTAAAATTAAAATAGGTCGGACATATACAAGAAAGATAAATGAACAGAATTATGGTGGTAAGCAATATCAAAATTCGGAGTTTGGTTGCTGGATAGAAGAAGAAGTTGAAGAAAAGGATATTAAAAAGAAATCCAAAGAACTTCATAAGTTTGTCCTGCAGGAAGTCAATCGTGCCATAAAAGAAAGAGAAAAAGAAATAGAAGACGAGAATTATGAACCACCATTTAAAAGTAATCTAATTAAACATTAAATTTGTGTTTAAATATGAATATGTCTAAAACAATTAAAGTTTCAGATGAAACTTATGCTAAAATTAAAGACCAAATAGAAAAAGAGAAAGAAAAAGAGAGAGAACAAAAAGAACATAAGATTGAAATTAAAAATAGATGGACAGGAGAGACAATTTGGACTTCTAATAAAGCAACTTTTAAAGAAGCAGTAGAAGAAGCTGCCCATGAAGCAAGCCTTCACGAAGCAAACCTTCATAAGGCAGACCTTCGTGGAGCAAATCTTTGTGAAGCAGATCTTCGCAAAACAAATCTTCGTGGAGCAGACCTTCGTGAAGCAGACCTTCGTGGAGCAGACCTTCGTGAAGCAAACCTTTGTGAAGCAGACATTTCTGAAGCAAATCTTCGTGGAGCAGACCTTCATAAGGCGGACCTTTCTAAAGTAAACCTTCATGAAGCAGACCTTTGTGAAGCAGACCTTCGTGGAGCAGAATTACAAAATGCTCAATTTTATGGCATAAGAGGAACAACTAAAATCAAGAAATCTCAAGTAAATGACTTCTTTAAAGCGTTAGGAGTTATTGTTGAAGATTAGTAATAATTTGTGTAATTTGTGTAAATAAAAATATGGCTTGGAAAAAAATAGAACCAAAAGAGCAAGAACAATCAGATGTATGGTCTCCCAAAGAAGGAGATGAGCTGATTGGCAAATACAAGGGAGTTGAAGTAGTTGGACCAAAGGACTCTAACCTTTATTCCTTTGAAACAAAAAAGGGAATAGTTAAAGTTTGGGGTTGTGTCGTTTTAGATGACCGACTTGCCGAAGTAGAAGAAGATACCGAAGTTAAAATCATTTATGGAGGAAAACAAAAGAGTAGCACGGGCAACTTGTATCACGCATTTGAGGTATGGATAAATCAATAGAAGCTGGTAGCGTCTTTGAGCGCTACGAACAACTAAAAAAAGCAAGAATAGGCATTAACGCTCTATTCCTGCAGTTAGGAAAACAACTAATATATTTTCACGAGAAGGATAGGTTTAAGTTTATTGAGGGTTCTGGGACTACTTGGACAGAATTTGTTTCCAAGTTAGCTTTAGGTCGGCAACACTCTTACGACTTAATGAAACTATATAGCGAGTTTGTTGAGAAGTGGAAGATACCAGAAGACTTATTGGCACAGACAGACAGACGAAATCTTATCTCTACGCTTCCTTTAGTAAGCAAAGCAACTGAAAGAGATTATGTGTTAGAGAAGGTTTATCAAGCTAAAGAATTGTCCCGAACAGACCTATCAATCACGCTTAAACAAGAGAAATATCCTGACCACGAACACGAGTGGGAAGATGTATCTTATAGAGTATGCACTATTTGTGGAGTTAAAGACTATGCCCCGAAAGAAGAGTAAAAAAAAGAAATCTAAAACAATAGGTGAGTTAGCTAAAGATGTAGAACACGAATACTGGAAGCCCTTGATATTCAAGATATGGGGTAAGAAATGCACTATCTGTAGAGAAAAAGCTCAAGTTGCTCATCACTTTTATCCAAAGGGACATTATAAAATGTTATACTTTAATTTGGATAACGGAGTTCCTCTATGTAATGGCTGTCATTTTCTGCTACACCACGTTGACCCAACTCTTTCAAATAAAATTGTGGATAGACGTGGTATGAAATGGTATATGGCACTAACTAAAAAGGCAGAAACAATAATGCCAGGTGCTTACTCAAAACAATGGGTAGAAGAAGAAAAACAAAGGTTAATAAATTACGAAGAAGACAATGAACAAAACAAACAAAACAAACAAAAAAAATGGCAAAAGGTTCTTTGAATGGTTTGATGAAATAACAGATATTGCAATTGTGTTTATGGTATGGTGTTTTATAATAGCGTTTTGGGTGGCATTGGGAGCGATTATTGCATATGCTTGTATTATGATACTTCAAGAACCAATTTAAAAGTTTTTATATACCCCCTTCAATAACAAAAAAGGCGAGAAATCGCCTCTTTTGTTTTTAATTGGGCTTTCAACCCCTCTATTCCATTATACTCTTTATTCTTTTCTTTGCAATCCTGCTTTCAATGCTACGCCAAAGAGAGAAGCAAACAATGCATAGACCGCTACATCTTGTTCTGGAGTAGTAACAATCCAACCGAATGCTTTAATTAATGTATAAATAGCCGTGAACAACGCAATAAAGTAAGACTTTTTACCTTGCAACCACACGGTAACTCTCGTAATAAATTTAATAAACTTCATATTTATCACCTCTCTTTCAATTCTTTTGATATCATTAAAGTCTTTCAATCTCTTTTCCTGCTTCATATAATTTCTTATATGCTTTATGTTCTTTGGATTTGACAAACTCGTCTAAAATAAAATCTAAATCATGTCCTATATATGGCTCTGCCTCTACTCCCATCTCTCTTTTAAAGATTAAGCGGTAGAGCTTTTGTAATTGGCTTTTGTTAACTTTCATAGTTGTTTTTGATAAATAATAATTCCAGTTATATTCGTTAGCGTGGCTACCCGTTAATCCTCGTGGGTATTCTTTTGTTTTAATATCGTGTATATCTCCTAACCCTGCTTCATAAAAGTAGCAGTGCATTATTTCGTGAATTAAGATGTCGTGCAAACTCTTGCCGTGCTTGCCATTGTCCAAGTCCCCCAACATCCACATAATCTTATAAGGTTTAGCGTCTTTACAACCGCCAGAAGCGTATTGGCGGACATATATATCAGCTACTGCCCACGGATTTATTCCTTCAAATGTAATACTCTCGCCTCTATCAGCATACCATTGCTTGACCGCAGATAAAAGATGGTTTATTGCCTTATCGGAGTGATTATTTATTTGAATGTATTTCATTTTGATATTCTGTATATTACCCAGATTGCCCAAAAGTTTATAGAGGTTTTTTCCTGGACATAGCGTATCAAGTATTCCAACGGTAAAACCTTTATCTCTTATATCTCTATGTCCTATAACTGGACAATCTTTAAGTATTCTTGATAAGGACTTTAATTGACTTCCTGTCGGACAACCTATTTCAAAGTTTCCAACCAAACAGATGTCCCAGCTTTCATTGCCTTGTCCCCTATAATGCCAAGTATCGTGTTGTTTTATAACGCTTCCGTCGGGCTTAATAATTCTATTATAAAACTTCCAACTTTTTAAAACGCTGTCCCTTACATTAAGTCCAGTAACGCTGTGATGAATTACATTGTATCTCATAGTTGTTATATAAGTATAGTTTCATATAACGCACATAATTGAGTTCTAACGCACGATAATCTCAAAGTTGATAGATTGTTCATCTCTGGAACAAAGATGCACGAGAGGGGGTGTTTTGTGCGTTAGAATAGAGATTAAAACAAACCCTAGAACAAACCCCTAATCATAACACCAAGTATTAACAGCATTATAGTTATTATCCACTTTTCATTAACTTCCATTTTAATAATCTTTTTAGCCATTGTAGTAGTGTTGTGATTAACTACACGGAAAGTTCTTTCAAGGTTATCGAAAGACTTCCATATTCTTTCTATTTCTTTATCTTGATAATTGTGAGTTGGGTTTGTTGGGTTCGTTTTCATTTTGGTATATATACTCTATTAAATTCATCTATTATCCCAGCTTCCTGCAGAATGGTTTTCAGCGCTTTTTTCTTTTCCCATTCCATATATGTTTCTTGTATATCAGCATCAATGGGCTGAATTTTTGCTCCAACTTGGCGCAATAATTCTTGCATTATTGTTCTCTGCTGGTTTTCTGGGCTCGCTCCAATAGCACGAGGAATAATGGTGGGTCGTCTTTGTCCAGCCAATCTTCCTTTTGTATAATATCCTCCAGGGATTTGGTCTGCTATTAGTGGAGGAAGATATGCTTTTGTCAGATGCCTAAAGATATCTCCTAGCTGTTTTGACGTTGGGTCGCTTTCACGGAAAATCTTATTTCCATAGAAATCCTGATTGCTTGTCATCTCCCTGATAAGATTTATCGCTGGTGATTTTCTGCTAAAGGCAGGAACAACTCCTTCCTTCAATCCAGTTTCGCGAGAAACCTGGGGTTCTGCAAAATCTCCACTAACCAAATCTCCAAATGGGATAATGTATGTTAAGTCAAAATAGGCACTTCTGCCATACTTATCTTTTATTGGTAACTTTATATAAAATCCATTCCTTACCCAAGCTGGCTCGTTTGCTCTTTCTCTTGCAGTAGTTTTTACATCAGACAAATTCTCAATAGCATTTTTAATTTTGCCAATAGCAGAAACTCTATGAGGGGCTTTCAGTAGTGTTTCTAGGGTAATTGGAGTTGCTTTAGTCGTAAAGGTAATAAACGGAAAACCGAATAAGCTTGTTCTTAATTTTCTAATAAAGGGTGTAACTTGGGCATAGTTAAAGGTTGCTGATTCGGCTAGCTTCCACGCCTTGTCATCTGGAATACCTCTTTTGATAAAGTCTATAAATGCAGTCATTTTTGCTATCATTTCTTCTCCCTGATAAACTTCCCCCGTCTTTTTAGCAAACTTTTTCCAATTCTTTGTTATCTTTTTACCAATCGTTTTCGCGTCTGGTCCAAGTAAAAGGTTGCTTATTTCTTGGAAGGCATAAGTTGATTCATCTGCCCCTTGTGCTAACGCCCTTTTATAAAACTCATCTTTTTTAAGAATAGATTTTACGCCTCTTGCGTATTTATCCAGTCTCCACGGACCAATTCCCAACTTCCACCAGTTAAGAATGGTATTTGAGATAACATTTCTTGCGTGAGTTGCAGGATTTAAAACAACCTTTCCAAACTTAAATCCAGCAACAACTTTATTGACTGCTTGTTCTATCGGAGTTTTGGCTTTCGCTATTTCCTGAATGCTGTCAAAGATTGGCTTCGGAACATACTTACCGGCGAGCATTCCAAGCCGTGCCGTTTTTGGTAATTGCTTAAATCCTTCAAGAGCAACATCGGTAGCAAGTGCTTTAGACGTGGCACTGAATAACTTAGCGTTCTCTACATCCTTTATTAGGTCTAATGTTGTGCGACCAAGTAAATATGGAGCATTGGTTATTTCTCCAAGCTCTTTTCTTTTAGCAAGTTTTAATAGCTTTGATTTCTTAAACCTTGTTCCCTTTATACCAACTCTTTTAGCAGCAAAAAACCTTTTAACGGCTTTTTCTTTGGTTTCATACTTTCTATATAAGTTGGCAATATACTCGCCAGCGTGTTCTGCCTGTGTCTTTTCTCCTAATAGTCCAAGCTTTACTGCCTGTTTTCCTAAATCATCTATTTTATTATAAAGAATTTTGGCTGATTTAAATTGCTCTGGAGAAAGAACCTTTGAGAGTTCTTTAAGGGGAGTTCTTACAATCCTATTGCTTGCTGTTCTGCGAAGCATTTTTGTTGCAACTTCTGGAGATATGTCTGTTAGCGGACCAAGCGAGTCAACCATGTTTCTACTTCCCGTTAAAATGTTTTTAATCCTTCTCTCGTCAAGCATTTTATATATTGGGTCTTGTCCAAAGCGATAGACGAGTTTTGTCCCAAGGTATTTACCTATTTTTGACGCCTTAAATGCTTCTTTTGCTACCTTAGCACCCTTAGAAACACCTGGTATTTTCTTTAGAATAGTCCACGGGGCAATATAAGTTAACGGGTCAACGGCAATATCCATGGCAATGCCACCAACAACATCCCACATATTCTCTGCCTCCTCGGTAAAACTTGCCCTCGTTTTAACGCCCTTTTTAAATCCCTTTCCCTGTATCATTCCTACCACCCCATACTGAATGGCATTGAGAGCATCAAAAATATCTGAAACAAAACCACCGCTAAATATCTTTTTGGTTTCTTCCCCTTTTTCTGTCAAGATTTTGTCAGCCCTTTTTCCAAGTCCAGATTGTTTGGCAAGCTGATATAATCCGCTAGGTGTATCTAGGTCTAATGTCGGCGATAGTCCAAGACTGCCAGCTACACCAATCTTCTGTTGTGGTATAAACTTACTCAATCCAGTAGGCTGTGACATAAACTTGCTCAACCCAGTGGAAGCTTTTGTTTTTTGTAAATAATCAGACAACATTATTTGTTTGTTATTGTAAATTCACGTTTAGTAGTCGGATGCGTGATGCCGTAGAACAATCTTCCAAAGAAGCTTTCTGGCACAGACTTCTCTTCCTCTTCACTAAAATACTCTTTGGCAATTTTCTTTGCCTCTTCCTTGTTTTTTATTGTTGGGTCTAAATCAATCTCTTGAATAGCATCTGCCTTTGTTCCTCCAGCATCCTTAATAGCAGATATTGCCGATTTAATTTCAAGATTACTCCAAACTCTTTCTTCTTCGCCCCCAATAACACCCCTTTCTCTTAAGAAGTCTGTAAATCCTTTTTTGTATCCAGCCGAAACCGCTTCATTATATAATCGCATATATTGACTTTCTGATGATGTTTCTCCCCCACCAGCAGCAAGCTGTCGTGTTCTTGCTATGTTTGCTTGTTGTTGTGCTATGTCTAATTCAGTCATAATCTTGGCTTGTCTTTGTGCAGCAGCCGTAGCTTCATCTAATGTCATATCGGCAGTAATACTAGCCAAAGGATATTGTAAAGATAAGTTCATTACCTGTGTCTTTTCTGCTCTTAATCTATCTAATTCAGATGATTGATAATTTAAAAGTCGGTCTAAATCTCTTTGTTGTGATTTATCTAATGAGTTTATGAAGTCCTTGTTTTCGTTATAGAAAAACTCAAATCTTTTAAAATCTTGTTCTTGGTCATAAATAGCAGCATTTACGGCTTTATCGGCAAAGCTTTGTGCTTGAGCCAAGTTTCCCTGTAAAGCTTGTAATGTTGCTGCTTTGGCATTTAAAGAGGCAGAGATATTAGCCATTTGCCTGCTGTATGTTTCTCTAATGCGACTTTTCTCTCTATTTGAATACGATAAAGATACTGGTTGTTCTTCCATTAAAGCAATTTGGTTTTGCATTTCTACATCAAGTTTATCCAATCTTTCTCTCAATGTTCCCATATCTGTAATTAATGCTTGCTGTTGTTGTAGTTGTTCTGGTATGCCGTATTTTTCTGCCTGTGTTGTTTCTAATTCTGATAATGATGGTTGTCCGAACAATCTTTCTTTCCAAGTTTGTCTCTCTTCCTGTAATTTTGCTTGTTGTTCAGCCATTTGTTTATCCCTTTCCTGCATTGCCTTGATTGTGTTTGCTATCTGTTCTTGTTGGGACTTATAAAAGCTATCAATATCGTTCTTTGTTTGTCCCGTGTCAAAGGCGTCTTTGTCTGGTATTACAAGACTGGAAGCACCATTAGCAAAATCAGCGGCAGTAAGCTGTTTTCCCGTTCCAAGATTGCTTAACAGGTTTTGGAAAGCGGGTTGAGGAAGTTCTGTTACATTTCCCCAGTCAAAACCACCAGCTTTAAAAGCTTCTGGGTCTGCTATGTGTTGAAGTTTTCCTTCTGCCCCTTTGACATAGACATCGGGAGAACCTTTTTGTTTGTATAATTCATTCGTCATATTATTATTTATTACCAACTAAAAGGAATGCCAACCAAAGTAGTTGGTCTTGTGTATGAGGTTGTTGTTCCCCATTCGTCATGAATATCATAAAACATGTACCATTGTGTTCCTATCTTTACTACTCCACACATTGCCCCCTTCGTTTCATCCATATCTACATTAGTATCAAATGCTATAAAATCATCAATGGTGTCATCTGCTATTGTATATTTATAAATCTTTTTATCTGTTTGGTCTCCAAAATACAGATAAGTGCTGTCTGCAAAAAATCCTCTATCTACTTGTTCTCCCAATGTTCTATAGTTATTTCCACCATTATTGTATCCAGTATCAGCGGTATATACAGTTCCTGAAACAGTCATTCTTCTACAAACATTTCCTATGGCAGTATAAACATAAGTTCCGTCATAAGCCATCTGCATTGCTCGGTCAATAATCCCGCCAGACATAGCAGTTTTGTTGGCTAAACTTTTAGCGTCATATCTGTATGAAGTCCAGTTGCCACCATCATATTCTATTGTATAAACATAATTCCCAATCTCAACTAATCCGCTTATTCTGCCCGCTGAAGCAGTGGTTATTATTTTTTGTGTAAAATAAGAGGAAAAACCAGTTGGCTTGTCTGCCCAGCCAAGATAGCCGTCTGTTATATCTGGACCACCTATTGCCCAGTAGATATCATTTGTGAAAGTAACCTGTGCAGTAAATAAATTAGCATTAGCAGTATAATCTTTCATTGCTCCTAAAATTATATTTGGAGCAACGACAGTTGGAATATTATCGTCTACATATTTTTTAATAGATTGTTGTGAAGCAACAGCGGTAGCAGAATTAGAAGACATATCGTCTTCGTCTTTAAATCCAGCACCAGTGCCTGTATATGCTACTGAACCGTCTTTTTTGATATACCTTGCGTCTCCCCTTGTGTCGTTGTGATATTGGATATGGTCGTCATCAGAAAGTCCACCCAAAGAACCGTGGTCTATTGAACCGAAATCAAGTTTGGCAGAATTGATACCATTGTGAGTATGGGCTTGCCAAGCCATTTCTATATTAGAACCTTCTTCTTTTTTCTCTGTTATTTTAGCTGTTTCAAGTATGGACTTTGTAGATTCTTCTTCTAAGGGTTCTTCTTTTTTAATTTCTTTATCTTCTTCCATTAAGGTAGGTCGTGATATTTAACATATAAAGATGTAAGTTGTGGAGGTGGATAACCAGTGGCATTTTTCCAAAGCATATCTATTCTGAATTGTATTTTGCGACCAATAAATCTTTTATTTGATTTTAGCGTTGTTCCAGTTGTAGCAGTATCAATGGTAGTCCAAGAGCCATAATCCGTTTTAACCTTTAATGTGATAGTGTGTCCTGATGTAATTGTCTTAAAGTTCAACCTCATTTCATCAATATATTTCTTTACATCGGGTCTATCCATATCCATTATATTGCTTTCCCAAACAGCAGTAAAATCTTCTCCCGTATCAACTTTATCAACTCCATAAGAAGAAGCTGACGAGTCATACCAAGAAACATAAATAACATTTCCAAGTGTTCCTACACAACCTATCCGATTGTCAAACTTACCAACAGAAGGAGGAGCAAGATAATTTAATACTTCTTTGTAATTGCCTTCTGGAGCTGACCAGCTATATAATCCTCCACTCCATTCGGTAGCCGTAGCGTTTTGGTTTTCTATGCCAAGCAACATTCTTCCCCTATGTAATGCGATTGAGTTGTTTCTCATTGACGGAGCAGAAACAGCGTCTAACTCTCTACGAATACTTTTAAGGGGTTTAAATCGTTGTCCGTCAAAATATGAAATCGTTATGTGGTCTAACCAGCCGTGAAAGACATAAAGAACGCCACCCTTATTTACCATTGTATAAACGCCCACATCAGGAATACGGAAATAATCTGTCCAATCGGCAGAACTTCCGTCCCAGAAGAAAACTCCAACTTCTTGAGTTTTTACGATAGTAGCCCCATAAGACTTCTTTGCGAGAATAGCGACATAATCATTTGAATAATCAACCATTTTTACTATTTCAAATCCTACTGGCAAATCCAATGCTTCCTCTTCTATTGTTCCAGAGCTATCTACGGTGGAAACATATCTTCCGTTGCCAATTAAAAGTTTATTATATTGCGTGTGGGTTGGATGAAAATCAGCAGAATTGATTGTTTTGCTATTATCTGTCCACCAAGTATCTGTCCAAGAAGGAGAACTTGATAACGGACCATAGCGCCCCACATTATCATCTTGTGTATAATATATATAATCATTAAAATACTCTATGTCTTCATTCGTGCCAACGGTATGAACTTTAGCCCAAGTTCCTGATGTGTTAACGGTGTAGATAGCAGTAGAACCTGCCATATACAAAGTAGCCACATTAGATATTTCTGCGGTAGTCATACCAGTTACCAAGCTATCAACGGTAGCACCAGACGATTTTTTCAA
>Ga0136651_10001227_pt1 | contig 14161 bp, 8 predicted proteins | sample Mar14236cmmetaG_FD_94867 | JGI IMG/M metagenome (GOLD analysis project Ga0136651, IMG submission 94867) | Marine hydrothermal vent microbial communities from Guaymas Basin, Gulf of California to study Microbial Dark Matter (Phase II) - Marker... ...
CCCCCGGCCCCAGCATGTACCCCTGCCCGCACATGCCAACGGCATAGATGTAACCCTCCCGTTCCCGCGCCCGCCCCACGATGGGGAAGCCATCAGGCGTCATCGGGTAGAGGCCGCGCCAGGTGCGCCGCACTTTGACGTTGGCCAACTTGGGCATCAGGTCCACCATGCGCTGGGCGATCATTGGCAGAAAGACCGACGTCTCCCGCCGGTCGGTGCCGACGATGGGTGGCTCCGGCGTGATGCAAAAGACGATGGCGCCGGTTGCGTGCTGGTAAAAGTAATAGTTCTTGGAACCTGGGGCGGGGCGGATGTCCACCGTCATCGGCTCCAGGAAGCGGGCCACCGGCTCGGTGATGCCTGCCTCGTGGCTGTCCGGCGCCACAGGCACGTCCAGCCCGGCCCCCTGGGCCACTCCTCGCGCCCAGGGGCCGCCCGCGTTGATGACTACCTCCGTGGCGTAGCCCCCCTGGTCGGTGCGCACTCCCACCACCCGCCCCCGGCGGCGGATGATGCCGGTGACTCGCTCGTGAAAGCGGAACTCTGCCCCCCGTTCCCGCGCCCGCGTGTAAAAGGCGTGAGCACTGCACAGCGGCGAGGCTGACCCATCCCCCGGCGAATAGGTCCCACCAATGAGCCCTTCCCGGTTCAGGTCCGGGAGTACCTCCAGGAGATCGTCCCGGCCCAGCCAGTGGATGTCCAGCCCGTAGGCCTGCTGAATTTTCAGCAGGTCTTTCAGGACGCGCTCATCCCGCTCCCGGTAGGCGACGAAAGAGTAACCTCCTTGATACCACTCAATGTCATCGCCGTAGGTCTCCTGCCAGGTGGAAAAGACCTCGATGGACTTGAGGCACAGGCGAATTTTGGAGGGGGCGGAGTGGGTGGCGCGAATGCCGCCGATAGCGGCTTTGTTAGAGCCCTGGCCGGGGCTGGCGAACTGGTCAATCACCAATGGCTTGAGCCCAGCCTGGGCCAGAAAAAAGGCGGTCGGGAGCCCGACGCTCCCGGCGCCAACGATGATGGCATCGTAGACTTGTGTTGTCATTATAATCCTCCCTCGTGTGCCTCCGTCGCGTGCACCACCGGTGCCTCCTCGGTCAGATCCTCCCCGGTGACAACGCCAGCGAAGGCTCCCAGCGGGACCTCGATGAACAGCGGCCTCCGCGTGTTCTCCGTCACCTGCTCCAGCGGGATGCCCTCCTCGCAGAACAGTCGCTTGATCAGGTTGGTGCAGGTCTTGCCGCCGCAGGCCCCCATCCCGGCCCGTGTCACTCCCTTGATGTGGTTCATATCCCGGGCGCCCGCGTGGATGAGTGCGCGGATCTCTCCCGCCGTCACGCGCTCGCAGCGGCAGACAATCTCGTCGTCGGCGATACGCTCCACGGGAAACGCCAGCGGCTCTCCCACTGCTGGCTCCTGCACGCGGATGCCGGCGATGTGGCGGGCGATCTCCCGTGGGACTCGCACGCGCACCAGGCAGGCCCGGTCGGCGAATTTGGGCACTCGCACCTTTATCACCTCCACGTGGCCCAAAACCGTCCCCTCTGTGTCTAGGACCGTCACTGTGTCTCCCTCGTGGATGGTGTCGGGCCGAAACTCGTAGGGGATCGTGACCGTGGGGTACTCGGTGTCCTTGCGATAGTCCACCAGCGTGATCGCCAGCCCAGGACAGATAGCGACGCATTGGGCACAACCGGTGCAACCCTCACCTACGTACTCCGGCAAGCCCCGGATGTCGCTCTCTCCAATAACGATGCATCCCTGCGGGCAAACGGAGGTGCAGGGATTACAGGGAATCTCCTGGGAGCAGTGAATCACGGGAAAGACCCCCTCCTCCATCTCCGGGATGTCCTCGGTGACGACCGCGCCGGGGCGGGATTTGAGAATTTCAGCAGTGGTGTACCACTCTTGCGGAATCTCGCCCACGTCGCGTCCCAGGCTGCGGGCGATCTCTAGCCCGCGGATGCGGCCGGTGAACATGGCCGCCGATGCCTCGGCGATCTCCTCCGCGTCCCCCGCCGCAAAGACCGGCAGGCCAAATTCTTGCGCCTTGTGGATAAATTCGTCCACCGGGTCCAGCCCCACGGCGACCAGCACTGTGTCACACCCGAACGTGCTCTCTGTGCCGGGGATGGCCCGCCAGTTTTCGTCAATCTGGGCGATGGTCACCGACTCCACCTCCTGTTCCCCGTTGGCGCTGAGGACGGTGTGGGAGACATAGATGGGGACGCCCAGGCGGGCCAGTTTGTCCTTGTGCACCTTGTAGCCGGAGCAATCCGGTAGGGCCTCGCACAGGCCGACGACCTCTATGCCGGCCTGGAGGGCGTGGTAGCCCGCGATCAGGCCCACGTTTCCCCCGCCGACGATGAACAGCCGCTCGCTCGGCCGCACCAGGTCGCGGTTGACCAGCGTCTGAAAGGCCCCTGCACCATAGACTCCCGGCAGCGTGTTGCCCTTAAAGGCCAGCGATTTCTCCCGCGCGCCGGTCGCCACCAGCAGGACGTGGGGTTGGACGACGACGTAGTGCCCCTCCCGTAGGACACCAACCTTGCGGTCGGAAAAGACGGCCAGCGCGGTCGTGTTGAGCCAGGCCTGGACGTTCTCGAACTGGCGTGTCTCTTGCTCCAATTTGGTGGCGATGTCAATCCCTCGCGTCCCGGCGTGGCAGGCATCAATCGAGCCAAAGAACTTGTGGGTCTGGAGCACCAGTTTGCCGCCCAGTTTGTGCTTGTCGTCCACGATGAGCGTGCGCACGCCGGCCTGGCCCAATTCGATGGCTGCCGAGAGGCCCGCCGGCCCGCCGCCGATGATGAGGCACTCTACCTCGACGGTCTCGACAGGCCGCGTTAGGGGGGCGCTTTCGACCTCCGGCAGCGCGGGCCGCCCCTCCAGCGGCTCGACCCGCATGCCCGGTTGCACCAGTACCATGCAGGATTTTACCGGCAGTCCATCTGCCATCACCGCGCACTGGGCGCACTGCCCGTTGGCGCAAAAGATGCCCTGGGGCGCGCCATCCTTCTCGTGGTGGCCAAAGATGCGCACGCCGCCCGCAAAGAGGGCCGAGGCGATGGTTTCCCCTGCGTGGGCTTTCATCACCCGGCCCTGCCAGCAGAACTCGAACTCCGGTCGCTCCTCGACCGGGAGGATGGGATGTTCGTAAATGCGATAATCAGTCATAGTGTCCTCCTCGGAATGGGATGGGTGTATATGATACGCTAAAATGCGCCGGAAGGCAAATCGGAACACTAGAACGGATAAAGATGAAAACGGGAAGAGCGCCCGCTTTGCCTCTGCTTCAACATGGTGTACAATTCTCTTGGAGGTACCCAATCCTATGCTTTGCGGGTCCTTGCGGTTGTCTTTGGCGAAAGGGGTAAAGTGGTAGGTCAGTTCAAACAGGTACAGACTTGCGCCGTCTTGATGCCATCGAAGCCGCACTTGTTCTGTCCGTGTCCTTCAGGAGGGCAACTATGGAACTAGACGATGTTCTAACCTGGGCCGAGATTGACCTGGACGCCATCGCCTTTAACGCCGCCGGGCTGAAAGCCCGCGCCGGAGGCCAAGCAGAACTGATGGTCACTGTCAAGGCCAACGGGTATGGCCACGGGGCCGCACCGGTGGCGTGGGCGGCGCTGGAGGGCGGCGCTACCCGTCTGGCGGTGCACCGCGTCTTGGAAGGCGTGCAACTGCGCCAGGCCGGCATCACTGCCCCCATCCTCGTCATGGGCTACACCCTGCCCGCTGCGTCGGAGCGCGTCGTGCGCTGGGACCTGACGCCGACGGTCAATAGCAAACCCCAGGCTGAGGCGCTGGCGGCGGCCGCGCTGGCCGCAGGCAAACCGCTGCCCGTCCACGTCAAGGTGGATACCGGCATGGGCCGCTACGGTCTCTTGCCCGACGAGGTGCTCGATTTCGTGCGCTTCTTGAGCCGGTTGCCGGGCCTGGCGCTGGAGGGGCTATACACCCATCACGCCGTAGCAGACCTGGCGGACAAGACCTTTACCCGCCACCAGTTCCGCATCTACAGCGATGTGGTGGAGCAGTTGGAGACGGCGGGCTTTGACTTTGCCCTCAAGCACGTGTCCAACAGCGCCACCACGCTCGATCTGCCCGAGATGGCGCTGGACATGCTGCGCTGCGGCATCGCTCTGTACGGGCTGCGTCCCTCGGACGAGGTGGAGCCGGCCATTCCCCTGCGCCCGGCCTTGACGCTCAAGAGCCGCGTAGCCCGCGTGCGCACGCTGCCGGCCGGGGCCAGCATCAGTTACGGCCGGACGTACATCACCGCCCAGCCCACGCGCGTGGCGCTCGTCCCCGTCGGTTATGGTGACGGCTACCACCGTATCCTCTCCAACCGGGGCGCGGTGCTCATCCACGGGCAGCGGGCGCCCATCGTCGGGCGTGTGTGTATGGATCAGTTCGTCGTGGACGTCAGCCACATTCCCGCCGTTCAGTTGCATGACGAGGTAGTGCTGGTAGGGCGGCAGGGGGAAGGGCACATCTCGGCCGAGGAGGTCGCCCGCTGGGCCGAGACGATCAACTATGAGGTGACCACCAGCCTGTTGCCGCGAGTGGTGCGCGTCTATTTGAGGAGCGGGAGGGAAATTGGTAGATTGGGAAATTGGCAAGATGGTTAGACGCGCTTGATCCGCCAATCTTGCTGATCTGTGTTCTCATGTGCCCGAGACGATAATCATATGTATCATCTCAATATTCTGGGGCACTTTTAACGTAGCCGCGCTTTCCATAGCGCGTTATGTCCGCGAGGTATGGAAACCTCGGCTACATTGCCCCACTTTATTGAGCAAGTACAATCATATCTTACTCGTGCATTTGACGCGTAAGGCAAGATGAGTATAATTGTTGCTACATCCCAGTTTTAGAGGCGGTAACCTGATTGGCCGACAAATTCAACATTCGGACGCAGATTGACGCAGATTCACGTTGATCTGCCCTGGAAATTGACAAAATCTGCGTTTTCTGCGTTCATCTGCGTCCTATTTTCTGTATCCGGAGTCAAGTGTTAAATTTGTCAGTCAACCAGGGCGGTAACGGCATCTTTTCCGCTTTCGTAGGGCAATAGGGCGGCCTGTAGTATAACGGCACAGGTTTGGCCTCCCGCTACATTTCGCACTAGGAAAGGAGGTGCAGTATCGAGAATTTTCAGTTGTACCCGTTGATCGTGTAATGACCATAGAGACCATAATATAACAGGAGGAGAACTGTGAAGCGCAAAGTGTTTACACTGTTAGGTGTCTTGTTGACCTTGAGCATCCTGCTCACTGCCTGCGGGCCGACCGAGTGCCCGCCGTGCCCCGAATGTCCTCCATGCCCCGAGGCGGCCGAGTGCCCCGAATGTCCTCCCTGCCCCGAAGTGCCTGCGACCGGCGAGTCGCGTTTGCAGATTGTCAAGGACCGAGGCAAGGTCGTCTGCGGAAGCCGCACCGATTTGCTCGGCTTTGGCTACTTGGACGCGAGCGGCAAGAACGTCGGCTTCGACATTGACTTTTGCCGGGCTGTGGCCGCTGCCATCTTTAACGACCCCAACGCTGTCGAGTTCGTGCCGCTGACGGCGGCTGAGCGTGGCCCGGCCTTGCAGACCGCCGAGGTGGACGTGCTGTCGCGCAACTGCACCTGGACCTCTAGCCGTGACGCGCAGTGGGGCAACTTTACGGTTGTCTTGTTCTACGACGGCCAGGGGATGCTGGTGCGCAAAGACCTGGGAGCCACCACGTTGGAAGACCTGGACGGCGCGACCGTCTGCGTGACCACCGGCACCACCACTGAGTTGAACCTGGCCGATAATTTCCGCGGGCGCGGCCTCGAGTTCGAGGCGGTAACGTTCGAGGACACCGCCTCCGTGTACAACGCCTACGAGGAAGGGCGCTGCGACGCTGCCACCAGCGACAAGTCACAGTTGGCAGCCGTCAAGGAGGGCTTTGCCAACCCCGATGACCACATGGTTATGGACGTCACAATGTCCAAGGAGCCTTTGACGCCGGCCGTCCCCACGGGCGACGATCAGTGGTTCGATCTGGTCAAGACCGTAGCATACGTCCTGATCAACGCCGAAGAACTGGGCATCACCTCGGAGAACGTGGACGAGATGATGGGCAGCGACGACCCGTCCGTCAAGCGTCTGCTGGGCGTAGAGGGCGAGTTTGGACAGGCCGATCTGGGCCTGGAGGCTGACTTTGCCGCCAACGTCATTCGCGCCGTCGGCAACTATGGCGAGATATATGACCGGTACATGGGCCCCAACGGGGATGCCTTCACTCTCCCCCGTGGCCCCAACAAACTGTGGAGCGATGGCGGCTTGATCTACGCGCCGCCTATGCGCTAGTCGATCCAATTTTGCTCAGCCTGGATCGCCAGATCCAGGCCAAGAGCGGGGATTTGACAATCCCCTCGAAGCGATTTTGGATCTATCGAGTCTTGAGTACAGGGGCCGGGTTTCCTGAAAGAACCTGGCCCCTCCAAAAGGAGTGAGAATGAGTCAAGACTCTCACATTCAAGTCATCACCAAAAGCAGCATCCCCCTCTGGCGCGACGAGCGGGTCATCAAGGGCATTGCCCAGGTGGTCTCTGCGGCTCTCGTGATTGTTTTTTTGTTCTTTTTTATCAGCAACGTGCTTCAGGCCGCTCACGACAGAGGATTGGGCCTGGGATATGACTTTCTGGGCCAGGCGGCCGGTTTTCCTCTGGCAGAGTCAATGATCCCCTATGACCCCTCCATGTCCTTTGGCTACGCCTTTCTCGTCGGGATTCTGAACACGCTCAAGGTGGCGCTGGTGGGTGTTGTGTTGGCAACAGTGCTGGGAACAGTGGCTGCCCTGGCCCGGCTATCCTCCAACTGGTTGGTCAGCAAGATCGCCAGTACTTTTATCGAGGTCGTCCGCAACGTTCCCCTGTTGGTGCAACTTTTTATCTGGTACTTTGCCGTCTTTCAGAACCTGCCGGTCGTTAAGGAGAGCATCCAGTTGCCCGGCCAGATCTATCTCAGCCAGCGCGGCCTGTACCTGCCGGCCCCGGTGCCAACCTCGACTTTTGACACCTGGATTATTTTTATGGCGGTGGGCATAGTCCTGGCCATCGTTTTGTACACCGTGCTGAGTCGTTACCAATTGAATACCGGGCACACGACCTACCCCGTGGCAACGGCAATCATCGTGTTGCTGGTCTTGCCGGCCGTGGGCTGGTTCCTGGTCGGAGAGATTCCCCTGGTAGTGGATATGCCGATCATGGGCAAGTTTAACTTTACGGGAGGGATGCAACTCACGATCGAGTACGCGGCCATGTTGACCGGGCTGGTGATCTACACGGGAGCCTTTATCGCCGAAGTGGTGCGTGCTGGCATTATGGCCGTTAACCGGGGTCAGTTCGAGGCAGCCCGGGCGGTCGGACTCAACGAGATGCAAATTCTGCGCCTGGTAGTCTTTCCCCAGGCGATGCGGGTCATCATCCCGCCGCTGATCAGCCAATATCTGAACTTGACCAAGAACTCGAGCCTGGCCATAGCGGTTGGCTATCCCGACCTGTTTTTCGTGGGGCGCACAATGATCAACCAGGCCGGCCGGGCGGTGCCTGTCTTTTTGATGGTAATGGCCGTTTACCTGTTTATCAGTTTGACCACGTCAATTTTGATGAACATCTACAACCGGCGCGTTCAATTGGTGGAGCGATAATATGAGCACAGTTTCTACGACCGTCGTGCGACCGCCATCCCCTCCGGGGCCGGTCCGCTGGCTCAAAAAGAACTTGTTTAGCACATGGTACAATACGTTGCTCACCGTTCTGGCGGCGGTGGTTGTTTTCTTTGTGTTGAGGGGTGTTCTGACCTGGGTCTTGTTCACGGCCAATTGGGCGCCGGTGACAAACAGTCTCAAGTTATTCGCAGTGGGACAATACCCACCGGACCAACTGTGGCGGGTTGGAACCATTTTGTTCATGGTCTCTTTTCTCTTTGGCCTCAGTTGGCGCGTGTGGGGCGGTACGGTGCGCACCTTTGCCCTGACCCTGGCCATAGTCTTGGGTGTCCTATCTGTGCTGCCCATCAGCATGAGCCTGACTCTACGGCTTGGGTTCCTGGCCAATCCAGTCTTGACTTTTATCGGCTACCAGGTGGGACGTACCCCCATCGGCAAGTCCCTTTGGGTGGTGCTGGGTTGGCTGCTCTCCTTCGTCCTGACCATTATCCTGCTGACTGGAGTCGAAGGGGCAAACTGGCTACCCCGGGTAGAGACAGGGTTGTGGGGTGGGCTACTTTTAACCTTCCTGCTGGCCCTGGTCGGCATCGTGGCCTCGTTTCCCATCGGCGTCTTGCTGGCCCTGGGACGGCAAAGTTCATTGCCGGTACTCAAGGCCTTTTGCATTGCGTTCATCGAGATTGTCCGGGGCGTGCCTTTGGTGACGATTCTGTTCATGGCTTCCATCATCCTGCCCCTCTTTTTGCCCGAGGAGGTGCGCGTTGACCGCGTCCTCCGGGCGATGATGGGCATGACTCTTTTTGCTGCTGCTTATATGGCCGAGAATATACGTGGCGGCTTGCAGGCTATCCCTCTAGGTCAAGTCGAGGCCGCCAAAGCGGTGGGACTCGATGGCTTTCAGATCATGTTGTTCATTGTACTGCCGCAGGCGTTGAGACTGGTCATCCCCGCCATCGTAGGCCAGTTCATTGCCCTCTTTATGGACACTACGCTGGCCGTCATCGTGGGGCTGATGGAACTGCTCGCCGTTGGCCGGGCCGTCCTGGAGATCAACGTGGAATGGAAACTCTTGAATATGGAAGTGTACATATTCATCGCGGCTGTTTTCTGGATTTTCAACTATGCCATGTCCTACGCCAGCCGGCATCTGGAGATGGCCCTGGGTGTGGGGGAGCGGTAGGTAGTTGGTTGGTTAGGAGGGAGACGTGACTGAAGGTAACGCTATACATTCATCCATTGGGGACAACATCATTGTTTGCCGTGACGTGCACAAGTGGTTTGATGACTTTCACGTTCTACGGGGCATTTCCTTGACCGTCGAGCGGCAGGAGGTAGTCGTCATCTGTGGCCCTTCTGGGTCGGGCAAATCCACTTTTATCCGCACCATAAACCGTCTCGAAGAGCACCAGCGGGGAGACATCATCGTGGACGGCATTGAACTGACCCACGACATCCGCAACATTGAGGCCATTCGGCGCGAAGTAGGGATGGTGTTCCAGCAATTCAACCTCTTTCCACATCTGCCAGTGTTACAGAACATCACCCTGGCTCCTATCTGGGCGCGCAAGTGGCCCAAAGACAAGGCCGAAGAGGTTGCCATGCAATTGCTGGAGCGGGTAGGGATTCCTGAGCAGGCCCACAAGTATCCGGGCCAGTTATCGGGTGGACAACAGCAGCGGGTGGCCATCGCCCGCGCCCTGGCCATGCAGCCCAAGATTATGCTCTTCGACGAGCCGACCTCGGCGCTTGACCCGGAAATGATTACAGAGGTACTCGACGTAATGCGCGAGTTGGCCTATTCGGGCATGACAATGATCGTCGTCACCCACGAGATGGGCTTTGCCAAAGAGGTGGCCAACCGAATCGTTTTTTTCGACGAGGGGAACATTGTGGAACAGGACACGCCGGAGGAATTCTTCAAGAATCCCAAAGAGGAACGCACAAAGTTGTTTCTGAGCCAGATTCTGACCCACTAACACTATGAACTACGAACCCGTCATCGGCCTGGAAGTCCACGCCCAGATCCACACCGCCTCCAAGATGTTTTGCTCTTGCCCGGTGGTGGAGGATACCGGCGATCTGCCCCCCAACACCTACGTTTGCCCGGTCTGCACCGCTATGCCTGGGACACTGCCGGTCATCAACCGGCGCGCGGTCGAGATGGCCATCATGGCCGGACTGGCGCTCAACTGCGAGGTCAATCCCGTCACCGTATTTGCGAGAAAGAACTATTTTTACCCCGACCTGCCCAAGGGCTATCAGATTTCCCAATACGAGCTACCTATTTGCACCGGCGGCTACCTGGAGATCGAGGCCAATGGCGCGCGCAAGCGCATCGGCGTCACCCGCGCCCACATGGAGGAGGACGCCGGCAAACTGCACCACGGGGGCGGCGCCAGCCTGGTGGATCTCAACCGCGCCGGCGTGCCGCTGATAGAGATCGTCAGCGAACCGGATATGCGCTCCATTGAGGAGGTGCGGGCCTACGCCACCAAACTACGCTCCATCCTGGTCTATCTGGGCGTCAACTCGGGGGATATGGAAAAGGGCATGATGCGCTTCGAGGCCAACGTCAGCGTGCGGGCCGTCGGCTCTGATGCGATGAACCCGCGCCACGAGATCAAGAACCTCAACTCTTTCCGCGCCCTGGCCCGCTCTGTCGAGTACGAGATCCGTCACCAGATCGAGGTCTATGAATCCGGAGGCACGATCACTCAGCAGACGATGGGCTGGGACGAGACGCGAGGTGTCACCGTGCCTCAGCGGGGCAAGGAGCAGGCCCATGACTATCGCTACTTTCCAGAGCCTGACCTGCCACCGCTAGAGATCAGCCGCGAGTGGGTGGCAGAGTTGCGAGCCCAACTGCCGGAACTGCCCGAGGCCAGGCACGCCCGCTTCATCGCTGACTATGGACTGAGCGACTATGACGCCGGGGTACTCGTCGCCGACAAAGCCGTGGCCGACTACTACGAGGCCGCCGTCGCCTCCGCCAGCAAGGCCGACCCCAAGACAGTCGCCAACTGGATCACCGGCGCCTTGTTCCGGCTGATGAAGGAGACCGGGCCAGAGATCGGCATAGTGCGGGTCTCGCCCCTGGCCCTGGCGGAACTGATCGGACTGGTCGAGGACAACACCATCAACACCAACACGGGCAAACAAGTACTGGAGGAGATGTTCGCCAGCGGCAGCAGCGCCCGCCAGATCGTGGAGAGGCGAGGACTGGCGCAAGTCTCCGACGCGGCGGCGCTAGAGGAGATCGTCGCGCAGGTGTTGGAGGAGAACCCGCAGCAGGTGACCAAGTACCTGAGTGGCAAAGGTCAGGTGCTGGGCTGGCTAATGGGGCAGGTGATGAAGGCCACCCGGGGCAAGGCAAACCCCCAGATGGTGCGCGAGTTACTTCAGGCCCAACTAGAGGCGCGACGGGGCGAATAGGCCGACGGTACTTGCGACGTAGCCGCGCTTTCCATAGCGCGCCAGACCCGCGAGGTACGGAAACCTCGGCTACATTGCCCCATCTTGTTGAAAAGATAGGGTACTTGTTTATTACTTTAGATACCCCACGGCCTGCTCGTGTTCCCCATCCATCACAATCTCCAGGTAACGCCCTCCTGTGACCGCCGGCACATCAATGACCCGGACGTATCGGGCATGCCTCGCGTCGGCTGGCAGCAACTCGGCCAACACATTCGGCGACTCGGTGAGGAACGTCGAGTTGAGCATCGCGCCGTCTTCGCCAGGAGTGACGGGCAGCGGAAAGATACCCGTCTCTACCAGGTCCTGGAAAAAGTGGGTACCGTAAGAAGCCTCAGCCGTGATCCCCTCCCTGGTCAGCGGAATCTCGACCAGTACCTTGGTGTTGTAAATATCGGCATAAGTCACCTTGACGCCCAGGTCCAGGTTTGAACTGCCCCAACGTCCTGGCCCCACCAGGATGAACCGTTCTCCCTCCAGACGCTTGTTGAGCCGCCCGACCACCCGCGCCAGTTCGAGCCTGGTGACGTAATCCGGCGTCTGGCTATACTCCACTGGATCTATATACACGATGTAGCGTATCCCGGGCACTACCCCTTGCGGGACCAGTTTGGACGCTGTCAAGATCAAGTCCTGCTCGGGGATTCCCTCCGGGACCCCGACGTTCCCCATCCACTCCTGGCTGACCAGGGGGCGGCACTGGAGTAGTTGGATGGTGTACTCGGCGTGGGGATACTGAGGCCGGATGTCCGCCGCGAATTCGATATCCACGGGCCATTTGTAGTGGCGTTCCAGTTTTGTCAAGATGGTCTTCATCAAGGTGATAAATTGCTTGTCCTGGGTCAGTTGTTCAAAAGTCAACACCAGATCGTCGGCATTGCCCGCATCCAGGCGTGAGATGAGAGGCGCCAGATAGCCCCCTTTGTCCACCGAGACCAGATAGCGCAGCGCCGGGTAATCGTCGGCGATCACCTCTCGCACCGGCAACGTCTTGAACGCATCGCCTTCCAGGTCCACCAGATCGACAAAACGCTGCGAGTATTTGCGAATTTTTTTCACGCCGACCTCGGGCCGCAACTGGGGATGGCTCAAGGCGATGATGCGGGGGTAATCGTTGGCCACCCGGTCCACCGCGCGCGTGCCCAACCCCCACACCAGCCGCAAAAAGCCGTCCTCGCGCCGGATTTTGGGATTCCAACGAAAGGGATTGCGGCTGTAACCCACACCCGCGAGCGTGGGAAAGAAATAGCGCCGGTAGCGGGTGCCTTGCACCTTTTGGATCAATACCGCCATGCGCTCGTCATAATCCAACAGTCCCATGCGCTGGCGATATACCAGCGCGTCGGGGTTCAAGACACTGGCGTACACTCGTTTGATGGCGTTCAACAAGGCCGCCAGGTTATCCTCAATCGAGCCTTGATTGGGACAGAAAAAACTATCGTATTTACCCGCAAAGGCTTTGCCAAAATTGTCTTCTAGGAGACTGGAAGAGCGCGCAATCAGCGGGGCGTTGCCCACATCCTCCAGCAATTGCCTGATGCTATCAACAACCTCGTCGGGAAACTGACCGCCCATGTAGGCGGCTTTGATTTGTGGATGATCGGCCTCAATATCTTGGCGGCGCCTGTACTTTTGGTTCATGTAGCGGTTGAGGCCATTAGTCGAGAGGAAATCATAAAACACGTCGGCGCCGATAAAGTAAGAATCAGGGATTTTGACGTGCTCGCGCACGCATGCATCGTCGTCATTATCCGCCAGTTGCAATATCTTCCAGGCCAGCAGCATACCGGCAGCCTTACCACCGATCTTGCCCCGGCCGATGCGCCGCCGCCGGATGTCCTTCAAGTCCTGGATGGTGAACAGTTCTTTGGCTACCCCCACGAACGCCAGTTGATCGCTGATCATTCCCTTGATGAGCACCACGATGATTTCCTGTAAATGATGCTGAAACTTGGCCCGCTCCTCCGGTGGCAGCCTTTCGTATTCTTCACCCTGGGCGAACAACAGATTCCAGGGAGCCAACTCGGGATTAAAGGTCAGCCCCAACTCGTCGTAGGGCACATTGCCCGCCAACACCGACTGGATAATCTCCTCCAAATGGTCGTGAGGCAGATTGTAGGCGAAATAAAAATCGGTGATCTGATCGCGCACAAAAGCCAACCGCTCGTTCCAAACCTGCGCCGGCTCTTCGATCAACGGCTCCAACAATCCCTCTCGCCGCTGTGAAAGGATGGCCTTTTTTTTGACTTCGGCCTCGAACGCCTCAATTGTAATGATCCCTTTAGAAAATAATTCTTGCCGCATGCGCTCCCGAATTCTGTGCGCCAGGATCGGGTACTGCGCCAGTTCCAGGTAAATCCCCAGAACTTTGTGCTGGTGTTGCACATCAACACTGGATTTGCCTCGTACATCTGATGACATAGCCGCATCCTATCTTGGTATCTTCTCAATATTCTGGGGCGATTGCACCGTAGCCGCGATTTCCATATCGCGCCAGCCCGCGAGGTATGGAAACCTCGGCTACATTGCCCCACTTTGTTGAGAAGATACCTATCTTGTCTTTCAACCAACCCCCTACAGATTACCACAAAATCAGTTATTGGACAAATGAAGAAACACAGATTTGACAAGTCACATTTCTCTTAGTAGAATGCAAAAAGCAACAGGGCTTGTTAAACTCGGGGTGAACAATTACCCTCCGGTGCCGGTTCTAAAGATTGTCACAGCCGAAATGTGCTATTTGTCACTGGCGCATCCGATGTTAAGCGGCTATACTGATGCCAGGTGTGCAAGGAGCACCTTCCTGCAAGAACATTAACAGATTCTCGCGTTCCACGTTGAGTCGGGCAACTATAACACAATTTGAATGGAGGAACAAAATATGACAGAAGAACTGAACCCCTTTGCCATCGCACAGCAGCAGTTGGATCAAGCGGCAGAGATTATAAGCCTGGATCCGGCGATGCACGAACTGTTGCGCTGGC
>Ga0136651_10001228_pt1 | contig 14152 bp, 17 predicted proteins | sample Mar14236cmmetaG_FD_94867 | JGI IMG/M metagenome (GOLD analysis project Ga0136651, IMG submission 94867) | Marine hydrothermal vent microbial communities from Guaymas Basin, Gulf of California to study Microbial Dark Matter (Phase II) - Marker... ...
CCCCCCTCCCCGTCTCCCCTGCTTCCATCCGCGCCCGCAGGTAGGCCGTCAACCTTTCCAGGCTGCCAAAGCCTTGCCGCTGGCGGGTGCGGGTGTCCTCCACGCTGAAGCGCCACACGGCGGAGCGATCGGGCGATGCTGGTCGCTCCTGCCACAGGCGCAGGATGTAGGCCCGATAGAAGAGACGATGGGACATTTTTACACTTTCCCTCCACGCTGGATTGGAGTATAATAATTATACTATACAAACGTTCCCAAATCGTTCCCATATTTGAGGAGGTGTTGAGAATGTCTCAAACAATTGGAGGTGCCATCAACCCCGAACCCGAGCCAGGAACTGTACCCCACACACTGGGGACGGCTGAAGCGTTCTACCGTGTGTTCTGTGCCCTGCCCCAAAAAGAGCGTGTTGTGATCGCCCATTACATCCTGGCAGACGAAGAGGCACAGCGAAGCCTTGCACTGTCTGAAATCCCCAACGAGATAACATTGCAAGCGTTTGCCGAGGACAAACAGCGTATGCCGGTCTTTGATACGGTTGATGAACTAGGAAAGGATTTGCTGTCTTGATGCTCAAAATCAGACGTACCTCGCAATTCAAGAAGGATGTCAAACGCATGTTAAAATGGGGCAAAGACCTGGAAAAATTGCTCGTATCTGCTCAATAAAGTGGGGCAATGTAGCCGAGGTTTCCATACCTCGGGCATAACGCGCTATGGAAAGCGCGGCTACGTTAAAAGTGCCCCAGAATATTGAGATGATACAATTGCTCCTTGTGGTACAGGATCTATCTGCAAGACGAAAACTGCCTGCCAAATACAAAGACCATCCGCTCAAGGGTCAACATAGGGACAAGCGAGATTGTCACATTGAGCCTGATTGGATTTTGCTCTACGCCATCGAAAGCGACGAGTTGGTTCTATACAGAACAGGTACGCACTCAGATCTCTTTACCTAGCGCGTTTGCTCCTCTGCCTCCGCGCCCCTGCTCCCGCCTGTACTTACAAGAACGCCACCGGCCTCTCCGGGTAAACGAGTGATTCTCTGGAGCACCATGTCCGAAACACTGACATTCCAACTTTTAGGCGGTCTGACGATCAGCCGCGCCGGCTGCCCTGTGTCCGGCTTCCACTCCAGCAAGGAGCGGGCGCTGTTGTGTTACCTGGTCGTCACCGGCAAGCCCCACACCCGGCCCTTCCTGGCCGGCCTGTTCTGGGGCGACTGGCCCGAGCGGAAGGCGCTGGGCAACCTGCGCCGCGCCCTCACTCACCTGCGCGCCGTGGCCGGCGACCATCTGTTCATCACCCGCCAGACGGTAGAGTTCAATCGCGCGAGTGACTATTGGCTGGATGTGGAGGAATTCGGGAAACTGATAAATTGGGAAACTGGTGGGTTGGGAAATTGGGAAACTGGTAAATTGGTAGATCGGTCACGAGACCAGGCTACCAATCTACCAATGTACCAATCTACCAATCTATTGGCCCTGCGCGAAGCGGTGGATCTCTACCAGGGCGACTTTCTGGCTGGCTTTTACGTCAAAGGATGTCCCACTTTCGAAGAATGGGTCTTTAGCGAACAGGAACGGCTGCGGGGGCTGGCGCTGCTGGCGTTACGGTATCTGGTGACTCAGCACACATCCAGAGGCGAGTACGAGGTGGGCATCCTCTGTGCCCGGCGACTGCTGGCGCTGGACTCCTGGCAGGAGGAGGCGCATCGTGAACTGATGCGGCTTCTCGCGCTGACCGGCCAGCGCAGCGCGGCATTGGCACAATACTATCAATGCCGGCGTACGTTGCATATTAACCTGGGCGTCCTCCCCGATGAGCAGACTGAGACACTGTACCGGCGTATCGTCCAGGAGAGCCGGGGGGTAATGCCCACCGAACTGTTCGCCCTCTCGATGGGGCAGACTGGAAAGTCTGCCCCACCGGAAATGCAAACAGTGCCACTATCCACCCTGCGGCCGCAATTGCTGGCCCGGTTGACACAGGCGGCGGAACGGGCCTGGCGCGAATATGCTCACGACGATACGTTGAGTTTCCTGACCGCCGCGCTGGACCTGGTACGGCCTGACGATGTCGAGAACCGCTGGGAATTGCTCAGCACACGGGAGCGGGTGTACCACTTTATCGCCGACCGCGCTGCGCAGGCCCGGGATCTGCACGAGTTGGAGACGTTGGCGGAATATCTGGCGGACACTTCCCGGCTCCTCGCCCTGCGCGTGCGGCAGATACAGCACGCCTGCCGTGTGGGAGAGTACGTCCAGGCGCTGGCGCGGGGCGAACAGGCGTTGGAGCAAGCGGCGCAGCACGGGGCAGCGGATATACTGGCCCGCCTGCGTGAGGCGGTGGGTGAGGTGTGCTGGAACCTGGGGGATTACGCGGCGGCGCGCACGCACGTGGAGCAGGCGTTGGAATATTATCTGGCAGAGGGTGACCAGGAAGGAGAGGTACGGGCCCGCAACGGCCTGGGGAACGTGTGGCGGCGTCTGGGAGAGATAGATGCAGCCCGCCGTGAATGGGAACGGGCCTTGCAACTCTATCGCGCTCAGGGCAATGACTGGGGCGTGGGGATGGTGTCGAATAACCTGGGCGCGTTGGCTATCGACAGCCGGGATTACGCCGTCGCATTAAACTATCACCAACAGGCATTAGCGACACGGCAACGCCTCGGCGACCGTCGCGGGGAGGGAGGCAGTCTCAACAATCTGAGTATGGTCTATTACCTGCTGGGCGATTACGAGACGGCCCACACTCACATCACCGCTGCCATCACATTGGCGCGTGAGATCGGCGAACGGGATTGGCTGGTCAGTTTTCTGGAGACAGCGACGCGGGTTGAACTGGCGCGTCAGAATTACGAGGCCGCCTCTCGTCTGTGTGATGAGGGATTGGCCCTGAGTGAGGAGACGGGCGACCGTCACAACGCGGCGTTCTACCATCACAGCGCGGGGGAAATCGGACTGGCACAGGGGGACGAGGTGAAAGCGGTGACCGCGTTTGACCGCGCCTGTGCGATCCGTGGCGAACTGGATGAACATGGGAACCGGAGTGCGAGCATGGCGGGGCGCGCTCTGGCTCGTCTGGCCCTGAACGACACGGCCGCTGCTCTGGCCGACGCGCGCGAGGCGGTCGCTTTGGTGCAACAGACGGGCCACGCGGGGGAATACGCGGTGCAGGAAGTATGGTGGCGCGCCTATTGGGTCGAAACGGCGTGTGGAGACAGGGAGAGAGGGTTGGTGGCCCTGCGCAGGGCCTACCAATGCGTGCAGGCGCAAGCAGCGCGGATGCAAGACCCCGGACTGCGGGCCCACTTGCTGGGCAATGTGCAGTTACATCGTGAGATTGTCGCCACCTGCGGTAGTAACTAGAACACGGATTGGGAGGATGGGCGGATCGGAGTAGTTACATCGTGAGATTGTGGCCTACAAAACGGGAATTGCTGACACCGACTAACGCTGATACAGTTGTAGCCGCGCTTTCATAATCGCGCAGGACGCTTTGCGTGGCACAATGTGCGCGATTTGGAAATCGCGGCTACAACTCTCAACCTCACCTCAACCTCAAATATAGTTCAACTCTTTTGCCGCCCGCGTCAGTTCGTCCCGGAACTTGGGGGCGGCGACGTTGATCAGCGCCTGTGCCCGCTGGCGGATGGTCTTGCCGTAGAGGTCCGCCACGCCGTACTCCGTCACCACGTAGTGGACGTGATAGCGGGAGGTGACGACCCCCGCGCCATGCTTGAGCATGGGCACGATACGGCTCAGTGTGTCTCTCTTGGCCGTGGCGGGCAGCGCGATGATGGGCACGCCGCCCTCGGAGCGAGACGCGCCGTAGATAAAGTCCAGTTGCCCGCCCACGCCGCTGTACAGTTTGGGACCGATGGAATCGGCGCACACCTGCCCCGTCAGGTCCACCTCGATGGCCGAGTTGATCGCCACCTGCCGGTAGTTCTGGGCGATGACGAAGGGATCGTTGATGTACTCGGTGCGGTGCAGTTCGATCAGCGGGTTGTCGTGTACCCACTCGTAGAGCCGCTTTGTGCCCAGTATAAAGCCGGCACTGATCTTGCCCGGGTGCAACGTCTTGCGTCTGTTGGTGAGCACACCGGCCTCCACCAGATCAATCACCCTGTCCGAGAACAACTCGGTGTGTACCCCCAGATCACGCTTGTCGCCCAGGAAATTGAGCACGGCGTCGGGGATGGCACCGATGCCCATCTGCATCGTCGCCCCGTCGGGGATCAGTTCCGCGATGTACTGGCCGATCTTGACGTGCATGTCCGAAAGGCCGCCCTCCGTCATCGCCAGTTCCAGCAGGGGATAGTCCACCGGCACGATGTAATCCAGGTGGCTGACGTGGATGAAGGAATCGCCCAGGCAGCGGGGCATATTCTCGTTGATCTCGGCAATGATGATTTTCGACGCTTCGGCCGGCGTCTTGGTCAGTCCGGTCTCGATGCCGTAGGAGCAAAAGCCGTGCTCGTCGGGCGGCGAAAGATGGGCAAAGGTAACATCCAGCGGCAGGATACCCTGCTTGAAGAGCAGCGTAAACTCTGAGAGGAGCACCGGCGTAAAGTCCACCCGACCTTCCCAAACCGCCTTGCGCACATTGGGGCCGATGAAGAGCGCATTGGCGCGGATGTGACCCTCCATCTCCGGCGCGACGTAATCGCTCGACCCGATGGTGAGGGCGTGGCAAACCTCGACGTTCTCCAGTTCAGGAGCACGGGCAACTAACGCCTCCATCAACTTTTGCGGCACGCTGCAATTGCCGGTGAGAAAGATGCGGTCGCCCGACTTGATGGCTTTGACGGCCTCCTCGGCGGTGGTGACACGGCTCTTGTAGGTCTCCATCCAACCCATCACTCACCCCCCGTTCCGGCATAGTAGGCTGCGGCCAGTGCTTTGTTCACGATTTCACCATCTTTGGTGGCGACTCCGCGCGCCAGGTCCGGCATCTCCTCCAACGCCTGCTCCAATTCCACCTCGGCGACGTGACGGAGACGAGACCAAACGGCGTTGTTAAAGGCGTGGGTCGCCGTGCGGGGAACCGCTCCGGGCACGTTGGGGACGCAGAAATGGACCACCCCCTCCTCGGTAAAGGTGGGGTCTCGCAGAGTAGTCAGGCGGCTGGTCTCCACGCACCCGCCCTGGTCAATGCTAAAGTCCATGATGACCGCTCCCTTTTTCATCGAGCGCACCATCTCGCGGGTGACGATGATGGGGGCGCGAGCGCCCGGAACCAGGACAGCGCCGATGAGCACCTCGGCGAAGCGGGCCACGCGGGCGACGTTGAAGGGATAAGAGATCATCGTGGTGATACGGCCTTGAAACTGCTCATCTATCTGGTAGAGTTTTTCCAGGTTACGGTCGAGGATGAACACGTTGGCCCCCATCCCAAGAAAGGCACGGGCAGCGTTGATACCCAACACCCCGGCCCCCAGGATCACCACTCTGGCCGGCGGGATGCCCGGCACACCGCTGAGCAGCACTCCCCGGCCGCCGTGGTTACTTTGCAGGAAGGTGGCGGCCAGTTGCGGGGCCATACGCCCGGCCACTTCACTCATCGTGCGCAGTACCGGCAACGTCCCGTCGTCCTCCTCGATGGTCTCGTAGGCGATGGCAGTGATCTTTTTTTCCAGGAGCGTGCGCACCGTCTCCCGGCGGGCGGCGGCCAGATGGAGGAAGCCGCCCAAAATCTGCCCCTCGCGCAGCCAATCCAGTTCCTCCGAGATGGGCCGCACCGCTTTGAGCACCATGTCAGCCCGGCCATAGACCTCCTCGCCGGAATAGACGATGCGCCCGCCAGCCTTCTCGTAATGGTAATCGGTAAAGCCGGCTCCCAACCCGGCCTCTTTCTCGACGTAGCAAGTGTGCCCGGCGCGGGTGAGCAAATCCACCCCATAAGGGGTCAGCCCCACCCGCCGCTCCAGGTCCCTGCGCTCTCTTGGTATGCCAATGTCCATAATTCTTTTCCTCCTTGTGATTTCTCCAACCGGGGAAACCCCCGCTGTATCCGTTTAGAGAGTTTGCTGCCTGGCGAATGAATTCGCGGCAACATCTGCCAAGTCGCCCTGCGGCGACTGGGATAATCGGCGAAGGCCGATTTTGCAGGCATTACACGCGGTTTCAACCGCCGTGCGGCCATCCCCGTGAATACTTACCCCCGTTGAAGCGAAACGTCCGTCACATTATTTTTCCTCACTCAGACGTAGGGCGGACCAAAAGCACGGGGCTGTGCGCCCTTTGCAGTACCTTGCCCGCCACATTCCCGTACATCCAGCGGCTCAGTCCAGAAAGCCCATGAGTGGTCATGCTGATCAGGTCTGCCTCGACCTCAGCAGCATAATCTAAAACCTCGCCGGCAGGCGTGCCCTGCCGGACTTTAACGTGTACTATCGCGCCGTGATCGCGTAACACCGTCGCCACGCTGCGCAGGTAGCGCCGCATTTCGGCCTCTGCATAGTTCAGCGCCGTCGCGGAGAGTTGTAGCCCCGGCGGATAACTGGTCAACAGCGTCACAGTGCGGTCTCCCAACCCGGTCGTCAGAACCGAGAGAAGGAAGATGTGTGTGACCTCCGCCGGGGGAAAGGTGCGACTGGAACGGATGAGCGCTTTTACATAGGGCAACACTTGCTCCGCCAGTTCGGAGCCATCCAGTGGCACCAGGATGCGCTGATACGGGGCTTGTCGCAGGGGCGCAGTGGTCGCGCCCCTGGGCGCGGAGACCGCGCCCCTACCGGCTCGCACCAGCAGCACCGGGCACGTGGCGCCGCGCAGTATCCGGTCGGCCACGCTGCCAAAGATCCAGTCGCGGATACCGGAGCGGCCGTGTGTGGTCATCGCGATCAGGTCTGCGCCCACATCGTCGGCAAAGGCCAGCACTTTGTCGGCCGGCCGGCCAAAGCGCACAGCCACCTCCACCTCGGCGGCGGCCGCTTTCAGCGTCTCGGCCGTCTTTTGCAGGTACCCTTCCAGTTCTTGCTCGACGCGCTGCCGCTCATCGCTGCTGGGATGCAAACCCACGACGGGCCGCGCCATTCTTCTCATCATCGGAGTGACAGAGAGCAAGCAGACCCGGCTGTCCCGGCCGCGAATCAACTCTGCAACGTGAGGCAGCACCTCCTCGGCTAGTTCCGAGCCATCCAGTGGGACAACTATTGTGTGATACACCTTTGGCTACCTCCCAAGCGCTGATTTGCGCGTCACCGACCGCCACCAACGAGTCCAGCGGTTCGGCAGAGGCGTGTCGCGCAGCCCGATCAACTCGGACAGGTGTTGACGAGCGGCCTCTTCACCGGCTATCAGACACACGTCCACCTGGTCCAGATCAAAGAGACCCACGCCCTTGAGCGGGACTTTTATCATCAGGTCGGGTGGTGTTTCCCGCAAACGTTGCTCGACCAGTTTGTCGCTCATAATGCTCATACTGCGTTCGCTGATGTTCAGCAGCGGTGTCCAGCGGGAGCGGTGCAGCAACAGGCGGATGATCGCCTCCGCCCCGCGCCCGCCAGGCAGAGGCTCAGTCTCCAGCACATCGGAGAGATCGTGCAAGGTATGGACAGCGATGACGCGGTCGGCCCCCATCAGCCGCACGACGTCGAAGGGGACAGGATTGAGCACACCGCCATCTACCAGCAGGCGACCCCGCCAGCGCCGGGGCGGGAAGATGATGGGCAGCGCCGTCGTCGCCAGCACCCCCTCGACGACCGATCCCTCGCGGATGATCACTTCCTCGCCTGTCTCCAGGTCCACCGCGACGAGCGCCAGGTCCAGTTGCAACTGGTCAAAAGTCAGGTCGCCTCCCAGTGCCTGGCGCAGGTATGCAGCTACCTTGTCCTGGCCCAGCAGGCCCAGTCCGGTGCGGTCGCGCTGGACGACGTCGAGCAAGCGCAGAGAGCGGATCAACTGCTCGATCTCGGCCGCCGAGCGGCCGGCGGCGTAGATAGCGGCTATGACCCCGCCCATGCTGGTGCCGGCCACCACGTGCACGGGAATTTGGGCCTCCTCCAGCACCTTGAGTACGCCCACGTGAGCGATGCCCCTGGCCCCGCCACCGCTCAATGCCAGACCGATCTTGGTGTGCATTGACAATATTACCAAAAGGCTGTATAAATAATCTTGAATCAGAAAACCGTGAGGTTTTTGACGCCCGGTGACAAGGTCGCCGATTGTGGCGGCCTGCCAAGGCCTGAGGGCTTGGCTAGCCGGGCGGGTTTTTGTTTATCACAGTTGGTAAATGTGCAATTCAGTTCACCGACGAAGAAAGCGTAGAACTGCCGTCCGCCCCTGCTACGAAAGTAGTCCGGTAACACCTGCTTGTCCACGACGATAACCCATGCGGAGAATTGCTCCTGGTTGAGTGCCTCAAACACCGACTTACGCAACCTGGTACTTGTGAGTTCGTGGTAACTGAACTCAAAGTACGCAGGCAGACCACGTTCACGGCGGACCTGGTCTAGACAAGCACGTAAAACATCCGGCTCCGCAGTCGCAATCATCGCAAAGACAAAGTGGCTCGAAGCACCACGTCTGAAATTGAAACTGGGGTCACCAGATTCATCACCAGCAAAGGTCAGCATCACATTAGACAAATCTGCTCTCCCAGTCTGACACAACACGCCCTTCTCACCACGACCACTCCAACGTGAGCATGGGATACGGAGTGGTCATTTCCCAGAGGGGAGCCGGGCGGATCATCTAGATGACCGCCCGCAACTCTCCCAGGGCCTCGGCCCACCTGGGGTCATCAGCCGCTTCCAGCGCCACCTGCGCTGTGAGGAGACAGGTGCGTACATCGGTGGGATGGGCATCAGGATCCAATGCCCCGTCCAGCCACGTCACCACCTCGGGAAACGCGCCGCTGGCGTCCACCTCGTCCCGTATCGTCTCGACGCGCGCTCGGGTTTCGTGATCCAGGGCCTGATCGGTCCCATAAGTGTACCACCACGAGCCTCGTGTCAAGGTCAGGCCGATGATGCTCAAGACCACCCCGGCCACGATCATGCCCATCACGATGACGGCAATGCGCCGCCCTCGCCCTGGGCTGCGCGGGTGCGTCTCTTCAAACTCAAACTCTAGTTGTATCATCTCAATATTCTGGGGCACTTTTAACGTAGCCGCGCTTTCCATAGCGCGTTATGCCCGCGAGGTATGGAAACCTCGGCTACATTGCCCCACTTTATTGAGCAGATACCTCTAGTTCTTGTGCGTTGGTTAGGGCCATTGGAGCACCCTCATTATCTATCCTCGTGACTTTTGCCAGACTAATCGCCGGCCAACGCCGCGCCTTTGTCCATGGCCTCCATATTCAGCCCTATCAGTTTGCGATGCCGCTCCGGAAGGTGATCGTCTAGCGCCTGCTTTACCGCATCCAACGATACGACGCCGGTGGCCTGCACCAGTGCACTCAGACAGATAACATTCGCCAGGCGAGTGTTCCCCAGTTCAATTGCCATGTCGGTGGCGGGAATGTAAAAGACGCGGATGTCGTCCCGCTCGCTCTTTTGCGGCACGAGAGAACTGTTGACCACCAGCACACCGCCGGGCTTGACCGCCGGCTCGAACGCTTCCATCGAGGGGATGTTGAGCACGATGGCCGCGCTGGGCCGCCGCACCCGCGGTGCGCCGATCTCCTCGTCGGCCACGACGACGGTGCAGCGGGCCTTGCCGCCGCGCATCTCGGGGCCGTAGGAAGGGATCCACGTCACGTGGTAGCCATTGTCCATCGCGGCGTAGGCCAACAACTGTCCGGCGAAGAGTGCCCCTTGTCCGCCAAAGCCAGAAATGATGATCTCTTGCTGCATCGTTATTTCCCTCCCTTTAGCGCTCGTACCTGGTCGGTCATCTTGGTGTCGCCCAACGGGAAGTAGGCCACCATTTCCTTCTTGGCCCACTCCATCGCCTGTGTGACGCTCATGTGCCAGTTGGTGTTGCAGGTGGAAATGATCTCAACCATGGAAAAGCCCAGGCCGGCCAGTTGGGTCTGGAAGGCCAGTTTGATCGCCCTCTTGGTGCGCCGAATGCCCGGCACGTCCAGCACCGCCTGGCGGGTGACGTAGGCTGCGCCCGGAAGTCCCCCCAGTAACTCGGCCATCCTGATCGGGTAACCTGCCGTCACCACATCCCGTCCTGTCGGCGACGAGGTGGTCACCTGGCCGGGCAGCGTCGTGGGGGCCATCTGTCCGCCGGTCATGCCGTAGATGGCGTTGTTGACAAAGATGGTAGTAAACAGATCTCCCCGATTGGCTGCATACGTGATCTCTGCTATGCCGATAGAGGCCAGGTCGCCATCTCCCTGGTAGGTAAAGACCACCTTGTCCGGGCTGACGCGCTTGAGACCGGTGGCCATCGCCGGAGCCCGGCCGTGGGCCGCCTCGGCCATGTCTACGTTAAAGTAGTAGTAGGCCAGCACAGAGCACCCCACAGGGGCAATGCCGATGGTTTGCTCCCGCACGTCCAGTTCATCCAGCACCTCAGCGACGAGGCGATGGATAATACCGTGGGTGCATCCGGGACAGTAATGGGTGTGGGCCTCGGTCAGGCTCTTTGGGTATCCGTAGACCAGTTCCATATCCGCAGGAATATCAACGCTTGCCATTATTCGACCTCCTTCCCGCCCGAGACACCGGCGGCCAGTTTCTCCAGTTCGGGCAGAATATCGTCGGGCAGGGGGACGATGCCTCCCATCCGCCCGTAGAACTGCACCGGGCAGGCACCCTCGACGGCCAGACGCACATCCTCGACCATCTGCCCGGCGTTCATCTCGACCGTCAGGATGCCTTGCATCTGCCCGGCCAACTCGGCGATGCGGGCGCTGGGAAAGGGCCAGAGGGTGATGGGCCGCAACAGTCCCACCTTTATTCCTTTTGCCCGCGCCTCCCGCACCACTGTTTGGCAGACACGGCCCATGGTGCCAAAGGCCACCAACAGCAGGTCGGCGTCGTCGGTGCTGTACTCTTTCCAGCGCACCTCGTTTGCGGCGATCTTTTTCAGTTTGGCCTGCAAGCGCAGGTTGACCGCCTCCATCTTTTCGGCGCCCAGGTAGAGCGAGGTGATAATATTGTGTTCCCGTCCTTTGGCGCCAGTGAGCGCCCAGGAGGCCCGTTCTTCAGGCGGGCGCACCGGGCGCATGGGCGGCAGTTCCGCCGGTTCCATCATCTGGCCGATGGAGCCGTCGGCGACGATGATGACGAGTGTGCGGTACTTGTCCGCCAGGTCAAAGGCCAGCACCACCAGGTCAATCGCCTCCTGCACGCTGGCCGGGGCCAGGGCGATCATGTGATAGTCGCCGTGGCCGGCGGATTTGACCGCCTGGAAATAGTCCCCTTGCGCGGGTTGGACGTTGCCCAGGCCCGGCCCACCGCGCATAATGTTGGTGATGACCGCCGGCACCTCGGAGCAGGCGATGTAAGAGATGCCCTCCTGCATCAGGCTGACGCCGGGGCTGGAGGAGGAGGTCATCACCCGCGCGCCGGCGCAGGCCGCGCCGTAGACCATGTTGATGGACGCGACTTCGCTCTCGGCCTGCAAAAAGACACGCCCCTCCTCGGGCAGTCGCCTGGAAAAGTGCTCTAGCACCTCCGTCTGGGGCGTGATGGGGTAGCCGAAAAAGGCTTCAACCCCAGCCCGTATGGCAGCCTCAGCGATGGCTGCGTTCCCTTCGAGTAGTTCTTTGGCCATTCTTTTTCATACCTCCTACGCAGCGGCGGGCGCCCGCTTGGACTTGCGCTTCCGCCGATACACGGTGAAAACCACATCGGGGCAGATGGCGGCGCACATGGCGCAGCCAGTACACTTCTCGGGGTCTGTCACCTCGACAGGCTGGTATCCCTTGACGTTAAAGCGCCCCTCTGCCAGTTGGAGGATGTGCGCGGGGCAGACGGTCACGCACAGACCACACCCCTTGCAGCGATCCTCGTCAATGACAACCATTCCTTTTGCCTTTGGCATATTCCTCCTTTGTCAAGATGTTCGCGAGATCTCGGCTCATAAAACACGATACGGCTATTTTTTTATTTTCCCAAATCTTGCTCCTAATCCGTGTCCTCAAGAACGCGGATGGGCAGGATTATCCGATCTGATCCGCAAATCCTCCTGATCCGTGTTCTAGCGATCTGGCGCAGGTCATCTATGGGAAACAATTCACCATTCTCTGCAAAGTACCAATGATCCCATCCATTGCAGGGACTACCGCCCACGAGATGTTTGCCGGCCTGGTGGATCGAGCCTTCGAAACCATCGAGAGCGAGCACCAGGTTACCATCCGGTTTGACGCGAGCGCGATTGGCCCGGTCGCGCCGGAAAAATAGCACCTGGCCCGGTTTGAGCAGGCCGTTCTCCAACAGACTACTAAATGGCACACGAGGCTGCAAGCGTTTTTTGTCCCGCACGTCAAACGCCGGTTCATCGAACGATTCAGGGACGATATTATCCAGGCGCTTTTGGGCAATCTCGATGTACCTGGCATCCCGCTCGATTCCAATCCAATGGCGGTATAGTTTTTTCGCCACTGCCCCAGTCGTGCCGCTTCCGAAGAAGGGGTCTAGCACCACGTCGCCTGGGTTGCTGGAGGAAAGGATCACTCGATAAAGCAGCGCCTCCGGCTTTTGGGTAGAGTGCGCCTTTTTGCCATTGACCTTGATGCGTTCAGCGCCGGAGCAAATCGGCAACAACCAATCGCTGCGCATTTGCTTGCCGCCGTTGAGGGCTTTCATCGCATGATAGTTAAAGGTATATTTTGCCCCTTGAGCCTTGCTGGCCCAGATCAATGTCTCGTGAGCATTGGTAAAGCGCACGCCACGGAAATTTGGCATGGGGTTTGTCTTGATCCAAACCACGTCATTGAGAAACCAATACCCCAGGTCTTGCATAATGGCACCGAGGCGGTAAATGTTGTGATAAGAGCCAATGACCCAGATCGCGCCGGTGTCTTTCAATACCCGACGACAAGCGCTCAACCACCGGCGGCTAAATTCGTCATAAGCCTGGAAACTGCTGAATTGATCCCACTTGTCATTGACCGCGTCAACCCTGGTCATGTTGGGTCGCCACAGCGCTTGTTGGAGTTGAAGGTTGTAGGGTGGATCGGCAAAGATCAGGTCAATTGATTTTTCGGGCAAGGCGCTCAACACCTCGATGCAATCGCCTTGCAGTATTTGGTTCAGGGGCAGTTCTTGATCGTTCATTTACAAGTTCCGAGCGCGTGTTGTTCGCCACATTATCATCGGGCGATCTCGGCTTGAGCAATAAGCCGCTTCAAACGCACGTCAGGCCTCACTTCAACAAACGTTCGTATTCGTCATGGTTGCCAATCCAATACCAAATTACCGTATCGCCTTCAAGAAAACCGAGAACCCGATAGTCATCGCTCACACGCGCAGAATAGATCGGTTCTTCGTCGTCTACGCGCTTGAAATGCAAACTCGGATGGTGAGGGTTCACCTTCCACATTTGATAGGTCTTTCGTGCGCGTTGTTGCACACCGCGCGGAAGACGGGCATACAATTTCCAGAACTTGGGAGTGGCTCGCGATTTCATGCTGGTGCGAGTCGTCCGTCTTCAGTGATCGCTATATCAGTTGTTCGTCCAGCACAATAGTCCTCACGTGCTTCGCGCGCCATTCCACGCATGACACGCTTCGCTTCCGGTTTGGCGAATAATTCGTCCCACTTTTCTTCGCTGGCACGAGTTTTTTCCTTGCTCTCGGTTTCTCTTTCAGCCAGCCAATCGTCGTATCTTTTGGTGGCCTGGAACTCGAGAAACTGTGCAAAATCAACGAGTTGCGAGACACGTTCAGGCGGCAGTCTGTGCATAATGCTGATTACCGTCTGTTCGTATGCTAAAGACTGAAAGGCTGTTTGCGTTTCCATTGTGTTACCCCCAAAAAGTACATCTCGCGTTATGCACAACTCCGCATAATGACACGGTCTCGAGCGAACGGCTCGCAGATGCGCGGGTTAGGCCGCCCTCTGGATGTTACTCAGGCCTGGCAGCCTTTCTGAACCTACTCATCACTGCTTGACGGGTTTTGCGTAGCTCTTGAATGGAGAAACTGAACAGGCTTGTGACTAATCGAACCAAATCATCTTTTTCTTCTTGCCAACCTGTCCAACGCCAGGATAGTTTGGGGTTATCCAATGTCTCCACGAC
>Ga0136651_10001232_pt1 | contig 14136 bp, 14 predicted proteins | sample Mar14236cmmetaG_FD_94867 | JGI IMG/M metagenome (GOLD analysis project Ga0136651, IMG submission 94867) | Marine hydrothermal vent microbial communities from Guaymas Basin, Gulf of California to study Microbial Dark Matter (Phase II) - Marker... ...
CTTCAGGATAGCGGGTCTCATGTGCATCGATGCAAGCGACTTTGCCGCCATCGGGGACTCTGAAAACGATCTGCAACTGCTTGCCGCGGCAGGATTTGGGGTCGCTGTCGGAAATGCGCATCCTGCGCTTAAAGGTGCTGCCGATCTCGTGACTGCGGGTGAGTATGGTGCAGGCGTTGTCGAGGCGATCAGGTATCTGGCATCTTGCAAGATATGAGGCTTTTTTGTTCTGTGTACTGAAGATTACGGGATGCCAACAAAAAGTAGAATTCTACTGTACCAGACAGAAGATGGTAGGCAGCGCGTTGAAGTGCGTCTGGAAAATGAAACGGTCTGGCTCAGCCAGCGTCTTTTAGCCGAGCTATTCCAGAAAGATGTGCGTACGATAAATGAACATATCAAAAACATATACGATGAATGTGAATTGTTGCCAGAGTCAACTATCCGGAAATTCCGGATAGTTCAAACCGAAGGCAACAGACAGGTTTCGCGCACAGTGGATTTTTATAACCTGGATGTTATTATTTCGGTGGGGTATCGTGTTCGTTCCCATCGTGGGACACAATTTCGGAAGTGGGCTACAGAACACCTGAGTGAATATATTATCAAAGGTTTTACGCTTGATGATGAGCGGCTGTCGGAGCCAGGCGACATCGAATACTTCGATGAGTTGCTTGACCGTATCCGCGCCATTCGGGCATCAGAAAAGCGGTTTTATCAAAAAATCAGGGATATTTATACTCTTAGCGCCGACTACGACTCCCGGCATCAGCTCAGCAAGGAATTCTTTGCAACTGTACAGAATAAAATTCTTTGTGCCACAACCGGAGGACTGCCGCAGAGATAATTCACAGCCGTGCCGACGCCAGCAAGCCTAATATGGGACTGACTACCTGGAAAGGGGCGGGACGCAGACGTCAAATCACCAAACAGGATACGGAAATCGCAAAGAATTATTTGAACAAAGATGAAATCAGCACCCTGGAACTGCTGGTCAACCAATATCTTGATTTCGCCGAATTACAAGCCCGGCAGCACAAGATAATGTATATGGCGAATTGGAAAACAAAGCTTAATGCTTTTCTGGAGCTTAACGATCAGGATATCCTTTCCAATGCCGGACGCATATCCAGTGAAATGGCAAGGGAACTGGCTCATGTTGAATATGATGAGTTTTCAAATAAACGACGCCAAATTGAAGCAAACAAAGCCGATGAAGAGCTGCGAGAAGCAACGAAAAAATTAACCAGCAAAGAATCAACAAATGGGGGTAATCAAAATGGATAGTATATCTACTACAGTCTGGCAGCGTAAAGGTTCCTGTGTGGTTTTAATCGGTACATGGTAAGGCTCATAACATCGCGTACACCTTTCGCGTTCAGAACTTCTCTTCGAATCTTTTTACATTTCCACCGACTTTGTACTCATAAATCTTGATAAGACCCGCCCCCTCTTCATTCTTCTCTCGATAATAGATCATCAAGTGCCCCTGTTTTGTATCAATACTAGCCCACACATATTCATACGCCAACGATTTATCGAAATGGTTGTCCTCATTGAGTACGCTGATTGCCCTGCCCTCTTTCACCTGCCGTATAAAGTGCACTTTGTCCTCGGTAATCGGCAGACCGTTCGCACCGATCTTAAAATCCTCCGGAAGTTTGCGATGCGGTATGGCCTCCAAATCAGTCTTCCGATACTTCCAGTCCTAGCGATTATTGTGCCGCATCAGGAAAATTTTCGCCCCACTCCGGATGTGTTTCAGATCGGTCCATTGTTCTTGTTCCCATAACTTCACCCCAAAGTCCCCGTTGAAGTCTTCTACCTTACCGTTCATCCACGGCTTACCCGGGCACGATAAACACGGGCTCGACCTCGGGAATCATTAGCGAGGATATGTCCTATTCAGCCCCACTACTTGCAGTATTCGGAATCGAGAATTGAAGGGAAGTTTTTATTATCTACCAAAATATAGTCAACGTATAAAATACATATTTCATGACGAAACTGATGGGTTACTACACCACAGCAGATGAAACCAGATTCGGATACGGCGTAAACCTCAAACCCGGTTCAAATCATAATACCGGTCCAGAATCTCGACAATATTCCGCACCTCGCAGTCCACCCCCTTCCTCTTGAGACCATGCCTGAACTGGAGTTCGCAACTCGGACAGGTGGTGACAATCACATCAGGATCGATCTTTCGAATGTCGTCAAGTTTCCGCTCGAATATCCTCATCGAGAGATCCGAATGCAAGAAACTATATGTGCCAGCCCCGCCGCAGCATCCATCCACGAGTTCGACAAATTCGGATACAACCTTCGCAAGTATCCCGCCCCCGTTCACAACACCAGCCGCGGCGAGATGGCAGGGATTGTGATATGCTGCACGGATATCAAGTTTCTTTCCCGACAACATGCCATCGTCGAGATGCTTTGCAAGAAACTCTCCGATATCGTATGTGATCGATGATACCCGCGCCGCGGCGTCGCCCAGTTCCTCCCCTTCCAGCAATTCCCCGAATTTCTTAAGCATCATGGTGCACGAGGCGCACGAGGTCACGATTGCGTCGTATCTCTCGTCAGCAAATGTGGCGACGTTCGCACTTGCGGTCTCCTTTACCAGATCGTACATCCCTTCCTCGATCATCGGAAGCCCGCAGCACTGCTGCTCCGGGATGAAGACGTTGAAACCGCTCTTTGTAAGCACCCTGATCATCGATTCGGCAACACGGTCGTCAAAGAGCGATGATGCACACCCCACAAACACCGCGACGTTCATCGCATCCGGGTTCTGTTCCTGAATACACTCATCGAGTACCAGCTGTGCTCTCCTTATCTTCGGAAGCTCCCTCCCCAAGAGCAGTCCTGCCGCAGGAGTTCCGATTCTCCCGAAGAACCGTGCATACCGATCGAATCGGTTGTAATTAGATGCCCACGTGCGCATCGCCTGTCTGGTATAAAGGGGCGGGGTCTTCTGGGAAAAGAGCAGTTCCCCAATACTCGCATGGCTCGGACATCTGGTCGCGCACCGGAGACAGCCGAGACATGTGCCAAGCATCTTTTCGGAACGGCGCGACTCGCCATGCGCGGGATTTTCGAGTTTTCGGAACCTTGCAAGCTGTAGAAACGACCTCGAACCCGATTCCCCTTTCAGCGTGGTCGATATCGGGCAGACTGATTTGCAGTATCCACAGTTGATGCACTTTTTTTCAAATTTATTTATATATTCGGTGGGGTATTTTATATCATCCGTGATCTGTCTGTCGCTGAAGATTACATCAGGATTCAGGATGCCGTCAGGGTCAAAAATCTCCTTTATCTGCTGCATGTAACCATATATCCGCTCACCCCACTCCTTTTTGAGGAACATCGTCCTGAGTCGCCCCATCCCGTGCTCGCCGGTCATGGTGCCGCCATACTTGAATACGACATCGTAGACCCGGTTCACCAGTTCAGGCAGCAGATCGATGTTTTTTGGGTCGTTTAAGTTTAGCATCGGTCTGATATGCAGATTCCCTGATCCTGCGTGTCCGTAAACTGCCGAAGTTATACCATACTCCTCAAAGACCTCGTGCAGATCACTTATCAGTGGTGCAAGATCAGGTACGCGGACGGCAACGTCATCGATGAACGCATCCGGCTTTATATCTTCATCGTAGTTTGTCAGGATCGGGACGAGTGCTTTCCTGACAGCCCATACCCTCTCCTGCACTTCTTCATCATCTGATTCGGAAAAAATTAAACAGACGTCGTACCGCTCATGAATCATCCGCTCCAGATCGTCTATCTTTGATTTTCGGTCGTCGCCCTCGAATTCAACGAAGAGCGCACGTGCATTCGCAGGTATTCCCATATCGGGATGTTCTGCCCGGACGATTTCAAGAGATGTCGAGTCCATCATCTCGATCTTTACGGGGTCGAGTTTCTTGATGTGCTGGACTGCATCACCGGCATCGTATAACTTTTTGAAGTATATCGCACTGATAGCCGTTCCCGATACGATTGGGAGTACCTTCAGCCGTATTCGTGTGAAGATGCCAAGCGTTCCGACACTTCCGGACATCAGATGTGCTATAATCTTGCCGGTGTTGTTCTGGTCAAGCATCTCCCTGATATTATACCCGCTTGCAGTCTTTACGCCTCTTTTCGATTCGAGTAGTGCGATTGTATCCGTGTCAGCAAGTATCTGATTTTTTAGATCGAGTAATCCGCCTGATATCCTGCCAGGGATGGTCTCTGCTCTGGCGGTGTCGATGATCTCGCCGTCTGCTGATACGAACTCCACATCGGTCACGTAATCATCTGTGGTTCCGTACTTCACAGACGTAGCTCCGCTCGCCTTCGTCCCGATATTTCCGCCTACCATACATATCTCAGAGCTCGACGGGTCTGACGGGAGAAATAACCCTTTTTCACCGAGGTATTCCTGAAGGTCATTTATCACGGCGCCTGGCTCCACATCCACAAAGAACTCCCCGTCTTTCTCCACGATGCCAAGAATGCGGTTCATATTCTTTGAGATATCCAGTATAATCCCCTTACCAAGGCAGCTTCCTGCAAGATTGGTTCCGGCAGCCCTTGCTGTGACGGAAATTCCAAGTTCCTTTGCCGCCTTCACGCACTCGCGGACGTCTTCCGCATCGACCGGGAAGACCACAGCAGACGGAATGATCTGATAAATGCTCGCATCGGTTGAATAGCAGTACATCGTCGCAAGATCGGTGTACACATCACCTCTGACATTTTGGAGTGCTTTTTTGGTGTGGTTCATCCTCTATAGCTACGGAGCAGAAGACCCCGCTACAAGTAGCCGGGGAAATAGCGCCCGAGTGGTTGTGTTCAGTCATGTTCTACTCTCTCGATATATCTTTTAATAGCTTCGCTGCTCACTTCTCCCGCGGTCCCGACATAGTAACTCCGTGACCATATCCGCCCTTTACGGAATCTCTGGCGTAGCTTCGGGAAACCCCTGAAGAGAGCTAATCTACTGGTTCCTTTTAGATATTTCGCCATTAGATAATCGGATGACGGGTGGAATTCCTTCGGTGAAGATGTGGATATGATCTGGCATATACTCAGCACCGCCATAAACTGCGATTTTTATAGATAGAATCATAGCACATATTTAGTATGCGTATAACTACTTTTTAGTTTGAGATACAAATCTCAACAGGTGATCTACATGATTAAGATTGAGTTCACTGAGGAAGAGCTGAAAGCGTTGGATTACGAACGATATCATCACCCCCACCCACGTGTTCAGCGTAGAATGGAAGCTCTTTGGTTGAAGAGCCAGAATATAAGTCATAAACAGATATGCCAGTTTACAGGGATATCTTCGAACACTCTAACTGATTATCTTCGAAAATACCTGGAATACGGCATTGAAGGGTTGAAAGAAGCAAATTTTTACCAGCCTCAAAGCGAATTGATGCAGCATACAACGACTATCGAAGCCTACTTTCGTGAACATCCTCCTGCAAGTGTTAAAGAAGCTATGGCTAAGATCGAAGAACTGACAGGAATTAAGCGTAGTGAAAACAGGGTTAGGGAGTTTCTCAAGTCTATTGGGATGGCTCCTCGCAAAGTGGGTATGATTCCTGCTAAAGCAGACTTGGATAAGCAGGAACAGTTCATAAAAGAAGAACTGGAACCTCGTCTCGAAGAAGCCAGGTCCGGCAAGAGAGTTGTCTTTTTTGTGGATGCTGCACACTTTGTTCTGGCTCCATTTCTCGGAATATTGTGGTCATTTAAGAGATTGTTTATTAAAGCCCCTGCTGGTAGAAAGCGGTTCAATGTTTTGGGTGCGTTAAATGCTATAACTCATGAATTGATCACTGTTACCAACGATACATACATCAATGCCCCGAGCTTTTGTGATTTGTTGTGGCGCATTTCGCGCCTTAATATTAGAGTTCCGATCACCCTTGTTTTGGATAATGCCAGATATCAGAAGTGTAAACTTGTTTGGGAGTTAGCAGAATCCCTTGATATCGAATTACTTTACCTTCCTCCATATTCACCAAATTTGAATCTTATTGAACGATTATGGAAATTTGTTAAGAAACAGTGTTTGTATTCGAAATATTATTCCGAGTTTAAGGATTTCAAAAACGCCATCACCAACTGCCTGAACCAGACGGATACCACCTACAAAGAAGAACTTGACTCTTTGCTCACACTACGGTTTCAGAGGTTTGAAAAAGCTCAAGTTGTGACGGTGTGAAGTATAACTTCAATTGCAGTTAACGTCCATCCCTTCTTTTCTACTTGTTCCCTAAAGAATTGTTCAAGATATTTAGCTATATCATCTTTAAGAACCTTGCTCCGATATTTAGGGCAAAAAACGATATGATAGTTAGTGTGAAACACCGAACTTCCGGTGGTTTTGGCTTCCATAAACTACTTATATATACCACTTCAACCAATGTGAGTATTGTGCTAAGACGAACTTTCAAATATCGGCTATATCCAACAAAGGATCAAGTACAAATATTAACACACTGCCTGACTACTTGTAGGTATCTCTACAATGAGATGCTTGAAGACCGTAAGAATGCTTATGACCGTTGTGGCGTTGGATTAAACTATAACGAGCAGGCAGGGCAGTTAAAATACCTCAATCTTGGCATATATTCACAGGTTGCGCAGGATGTCCTTCGCAGACTTGATAAAGCATTCCAAAACTTCTTCAGACGCGTGAAAAATGGTGAGAATAAGGCAGGATACCCGCGATTTCAGGGTAATAATCGGTATGATAGTTTCACATACCCTCAAACAGGTTTCAAGACTAAAGATGGTAAACTCCATCTCTCGAAGATCGGAGCGATAAGAATATTCCAGCACAGAGAAATCGTTGGGAAGGTCAAGACCTGCACGATCAAACAAGAGGGGAATCAGTGGTATGTGTGTTTCTCTGTAGAACTGTTAGACTCCGAAAAAAAGGAGATTAATACCTCTGTTGGTGTGGATGTCGGGATAACAACGCTTGTGACACTATCAGACGGTACAGAGATAGAAAATCCTAAAACACTCGATAAGTATGACTCGAAGATCCGGAAAGCGCATAGAAACCTGTCACAGAAAAAGAAGGGATCGAGTAACCGGAATAAGCAAAAGATTGTCCTTACAGGGATATATCGTAAGGTAAGAAACGCTCGAAAGGACTATCTACACAAAGTAAGCCGAATACTCGCAGATGCCTACGACCGAATCATATTTGAGGACTTGCAGATCAAAAATATGGTTAAAAATCACCATCTTGCAAGATCAATCCACGATGCGTCTTGGAGCATGTTAATCAGTCTAACGACCTACAAAGCGGAAGAAGCTGGTGGGACTGTAGAATTGGTTAATCCGAGAAATACATCAAAACAATGCTCTGTTTGCGGATGTATCCAGTCGATGCCACTCTCACAGAGGACATACCGATGTCCTGACTGTGGGGCGGTCGTGGGGCGAGATCACAACGCCGCAATCAATATTTTGAATAAGCATGTACCCGCGGACTGCGGGGAATTAACGCCTGTGGAGAAAGGTTGCATGAGCAACCGCTATGAATCAGGAAGCCCCGCTACTTGTAGTGGGGAGGAAGTCACAAGTCCATAACGCGCATACATCGAGGCATACATGTTCGATCCACAAACACTCGTCGTCCCTGACGGCACCAGGATGGAGGAGCGTACCATTGTGGTTGACGGCGGTGCGATCATCGGTGGTGGCACCAGCATCGAATACGGCATCATCGCAGATGAGATCACGGTCGGTGAGCACGTGAAGATATATGGCGAGGTCTCTGCACGTTCGGATGTTTACATCGACCGCAGGTCTGAGATCGGAGGCACTGTGCGTGCGAATGGCGACGCCCATCTTGGTGAGTTTACGAAGATCGATGGTAAACTCGCTGTTGCAGGCAATCTTGATATCGGGGATCACGTATCGATCAAGGACGGGTTCGAGGCGAGGGGCTGGATCACAATCAGAAACCCAATACCACTCATCATCTTCCTGTATCTGTACCTGAGTGAACTGATACGCAGCGGCAAGGACGAAGAGGTGGAAAGAGCATTGAATGATCTATTTTCCGATGATTCCGATAGTGCCGATACCCCGGTGATGGTGCTGCCTGCCAAATCCAGAATCACGCTCAGTGCGATCGAAACAGGCAAGCCCGCCCATATCGGAGATGACTGCCGGCTGCAAGGCAACATCCGTGCAGAATCGGTAGCTATGGGCAGCAACACAACCTTATTCGGAAGCATCAGGGCTAAAGATATCACGATTTGTGAAAATTGTACGGTTCATGGGAATATCGATGCGAGTGGTAACGTCAGCATCGGTAGTGGCAACCACGTACTCGGCGATCTCCGTGCACAGGCTATCAATATCCACCGCAGCACGGTAGTGGATGGCACGATGGACGCACCCCGTGGTATCGTTGTAGAGGATACTGCAAGCGAGGTGGAAGAAGCAAGAAAGTCAGAAGCGGTCGGAAAGTCGAAAGAAGTAGGAACTCCGAAAGAGGTTGGAAAGCCGGAAACGGAAGAAAAAGTAGAGGTAAAGAGAGAGAAGGATAAGAAACATACAAGATCCGGCAGAAATAGAGGACGAGAGCAGTTTGCAAAACCGCGAAGCAGGAGAGACAAACGCAGTAGGGCAAAGGGGCACGGGCGTGGACCGAGATATTACGTACGAGGACGTGGAGCAGAGCGTCGTTGACCTGCTTCTGAGGGCTGAGACCCGGCTTCCCGGCGACGTGACGGCAGCACTAACGGCTGCGCACGGGCGCGAGACAGATCCCACCGCAAGAGCACAGATCGAGGCGATTCTGGAGAACATCGAACTTGCAGCGATGCGGAAGGTTCCAATCTGCCAGGATACCGGGATATTGATATTCTTTGTCGAGATCGGAAGGGATTGCACGATTAATTTTGACATCAAAGGTGCGATACGGGCAGGTGTTGCAAAAGCGACCGAGATCGTACCGCTCCGACCAAACGCGGTGCATCCGGTAACGAGAGAGCCGTCCGGAAACGTTGGAATCGGACTTCCTGATATTATTCTCGATATCAATGAGGGAGACCACATAAGAATTACTGTGATGCCGAAAGGTGCCGGAAGCGAGAATGTGGGGCGGCTTGCGATGCTTAACCCCTCACAGGTAGCAGATATCAAGCGGTTTGTCCTCGAGACCGTCGCAGATGCCGGAGGAAAGCCGTGCCCCCCAATTATTGTTGGCGTCGGGATCGGCGGATCCTTTGACAAGGCAGCCCGCCTTGCAAAGAAGGCGCTACTGCGTGAAATCTGTGAAGATGCCTCCGGTGTCGACGCTTGTGTTGACGGCTCTGTTGTTGATGCTTGTGTTGTGGATGAATTCGAGCGGGAGCTACTCGATGCGATCAATTCACTTGGCATCGGCACTATGGGGCTTGGCGGAGATATCACCGCGCTTGCCGTGCATGTCGAGTATGCGCACTGCCATACCGCATCGCTTCCTGTTGCCGTGAACATCCAGTGCTGGGCGAACCGGAGAGCGAGCGTGGAACTCGGTAGGTGATCTTTCCGGCGTCTCGTGGTTTCATTATGCCACTTCGCATCCCTGACCCGGCAAACAACTCACATAACCCACGCGACAGTTAAGATGAGAGACATGATGATACAGATACACAAATGTTCGAACCAGCCTGCCGTGAGATCCTTCTGCATATCCTGAATCACGAGATAACGAGCGATCGCGAGCTTGATGCCGCCAAGAAGCGGGTCAGCGCAAAGTACAAACTCCCGAGTCTTCCAAAGAATTCGGAGATCCTTCTGCTCTGCTCTGCGGACGAGCGTGCCCGCGTGATCCATCTGCTACAGCGAAAGTCTGTCCGCACGATCTCAGGCGTTGCAGTGGTTGCGGTGATGACCTCGCCATACCCATGCCCGCATGGCGCATGTATCCCGTGCCCTGGCGGTCCTGCATCCGTATTCCGGACACCGCAGAGTTATATGGGGCGGGAGCCTGCCACAATGCGTGCGATCCAGTGTGACTATGATCCATACAAGCAGGTGGCAGTCCGGCTGCGGCAGTTGCAGAGCATCGGGCATCCGGTCGACAAGGTCGAACTGATTGTGATGGGTGGGACATTCACAGCCCGCCCGCCGGATTACCAGCAGTGGTTCGTCGGGCAGTCGATTTCGGCTATGAACGATTTCAGCGGTGCGGGCGTTGTGGATCAGGATATCAATACCGATACCGATCTCAATACCGATCTCAATATTAAATCCATAATTGCCACAAACGAGATCGCTTCGGTAAGGAATATCGGAATCACCTTTGAAACCCGCCCGGATCATCTGTCCACAGTGGAGATCAACCGCCTGCTCGAGATAGGTGCAACAAAGGTGGAAGTCGGGGTTCAGAGCATCTATGACCGCGTACTCGAGAAGATCAATCGCGGGCATACCGTACAGGACGCAATCGCAGCCAACAAGCGTCTGCGGGATAGCGGGCTTAAGGTAGGATTCCACATAATGATTGGGCTTCCCGAATCTGATGCCAGCGATGATCTTAACATGTTTAAGACGCTTTTTAGCGATCCCTCGTTCTGTCCTGACCACCTGAAGATATATCCCACGCTCGTAACCGAGGGAACCGTACTCCACCAGTGGTGGAAGGATGGTAGCTACCAGTCGCTTGACAATGATTCAGCGGTTGGGCTGCTTGCGGATATTAAGAGCGTGCTTCCGAAGTGGGTGCGGCTGCAGCGGATCCAGCGGGACATTCCCGCGCAGCAGATCGCGGCAGGCGTCACAAAGAGCAATATCCGCCAGCTTGCAGAAGAGCGGCTTCGGTCGATGGGCGGGTCGTGCATGTGCATCAGGTGCCGCGAGGTCGGACATGCGTCGCTGCGCGGAAGGACACCTGATAATATTGAACTGTTGATCGAGACGTATAGTGTGTGCGGCGGAACCGAGCACTTCATATCGTTCGAAGATGAGGAAAATAGTATCCTGATCGGTTTTTTGCGGTTGCGGTTCCCGGATTCTCCGCACCGGGTAGAGCTGACAAACGCTGCTCTCGTGCGGGAACTGGTGGTGTACGGGCGGATGGTGTCACTGGGTGCGGAATCCAGCCCTCGCAAGGACCAGTGGCAGCACAGAGGCTACGGACGTGAGCTGCTCACTGCTGCAGAGGGTCTTGCATCCGAGAACGGATTTTCAAAAATCGCGGTTACAAGCGGTATCGGTGTGCGTGAGTATTACAGGGCACGCGGGTATGTACGCGAAGGCGCATACATGGTAAAGCACATCTAACCGGGCCAGGTTCCGTACTGAAACCCAAGAGCGATCGCGAGTATGCCCGCGACAGCAGCGATTATAACCACAGTCTTTGGATTGATGCGCACCGCGGCCTCGTCTGCATCGTAATATCTCATCAGACCCGCAGAAGACATGAGTCCGCTACCGCTGTCTTTCTTTTTAGCCATTAGTCTCATTCTCTCTGGCGATGTCACATAAACGTTTCTATCTCATAGTGGCAGATTACTTTATTATACATCTGCTACAAAATGTATCTATTACATGAGTGTAAGGATTATGGCTGTGGACGATGAGCCGGATACGGTGGACCTGATCACACTGGTACTTGAAAATGAGGGTTATGAGGTGCTGCCAGCTTACAGCGGCAGAGATGCGCTGGACATGCTTAAAGATACAAAACCTGACCTGATCCTGCTGGATATTATGATGGAAGATATCGATGGCTGGGGTGTGTACGAGTCAATCCGTAAAAACAAGGAAACGATGGATATTCCAGTGGTGATGCTCACAGCAAAGGCGCAGTCCATCGATAAGATGATCGGTCTGCATGTTGTCGGTGTCGATGCATACATCACCAAGCCATTTGGTCACAGAGAGTTGATCGATGGCATAAAGAAGCAACTGCCAGTGACCGGATGAGGGCGGGATGGACTATACAGCAGGCGCGATTGGCAGGGTGTTTGTCGCACGCATCGATCATGATGAGGATCTGCTCGACGAACTCGTCAAACTCGCAAGATCAGAAGGGATCAAGCAGGCATTCTTCATGCTGATAGGCGCGGTTAAGAACATCCGGGTTGTAACCGGTCCGAAGGAGGATACGGTCCCGCCGGATCCGATGTGGCACTCGATCGCGGGTGCTTGCGAGATACTCGGCATCGGAAACATTCTCTGGAAGAACGGAGACCCGAGCATCCATCTTCATGCCGCGCTTGGCAAAGGCGGTGACGTGACTGTCGGATGTCTGCGTGATGGCGTCGATACGTATCTCACAACCGAAGCTATCATATTCGAGATATCGGGCATCGCTGGAGGTCGGGTGTACGACGACATGTACGGAATTGCACGGATGGTGTTATGATGAAATATCTATATCAAGACTCTGTAAAACTCCCCTCGAAGCGTGATTTCATTCACGATCTGGAAACTCTACTGGACGTGACCGCTGCGGTCGTTCCGCTTGAAGACGAGATCATCTCGGCTAATAACGAAGTGAAAGAGAACCACCGTGCGAAGGATAGGAAAATTGCCGGGCTTAGAACATTCGAAAGCAATGTGACGATGCAGGTGAACGAGCTCGTCAGGGATGGCGGCACCGATGAGATACAGGTCTGCAAGAATGCGATCACCGAGGTATGCGCATCCTGTGTGAATCAGCAGAAAGCAAAGGTCGATTCTGAGTCCGATGCGTCACTAACTGACCTGGCTGAGAAGATCGACCTTAACTCGGAGCGTATCTGCAAGATACTCAGTCCGTTTCTCGAATTCGGCGTATATGGTGCAAGATATGTGTATTCGCTTGGCATAGAGGGAAAGAAAGGACTCCACGGGGAGTTCAAAGCAGATCTGGGCGAGCTGTCATTCGCTTACGAACTACAGTTTAAGGGTATGGTCATTGTGAAGCATCTGGTAGGTCCATTCGCAATTCCGATACCGAAAAAGGCAGGACTATTCCACAGTGAAGAAGCGGTGAAGATGCTGGACATGTCACATCACCGTTTGGTTGATGTCACTTACTCAAATAATCAGGTAACCGCAGAATTTAAGGACAGAAGGGGTGCGAGAATGGTCCGCATCGAGATGAAACCTGCCACCAACGATTATTCGATAGTGTATGACGATGCAGAGCCTGTCAATCTGACAAGAGACGAATTGGTGTCACAGGAGATCGATAGCGATGGGATTCTTGATCTCATGCATGCGGTGATCAGTTATGTGTTGGATACTGAAAAACGCGGGGTTGCGACACTTGTGAGATTGACGTTTAATGGCATGAATGTGGTCAGGGAACCGCTTGTCAGTGATGCGCTGAAGGTCATGCTCGCTGAATACGGCAGATTTGCAAACGAATGTATCGCGCACGGGGCGGCAAAGGACGAATTCGTGATAAAGATCGAATCGGACGACGGCACAAGGACTGAGAAATACATGTCGATCTCGACGGTCAAGAATCGTCTGCTCGGGATCGGGAAAGGGGGAGCGGAACTGGCGGATGCATTCGGACTGGGGACAAGCGCGTCATGATAATGTGTAGGGACTGCCGTGCCCTATGGGCTTGCCATAAATAGTACACTCTTAAGTATAATACTTAGGAGTGTATTCATTTCTGAAATCCAGGGTAGTTTCCTCACACAAACTTAGTCCTTTATTTTCATCAAAACTTACAAAAAAACTCAGTGCAGAATAGAAGGTATATACCTTCGCCAACATATAACTAGAGCATGGATGAAAAAAACGAATTCCATGAACGATTCGACGCGCTATTCAGGACAAAGAATGAGTTAAACAATTTCGATTTCGATTCTTATGATTGGGGATGTCTGCAATATATGCTGGAGCTCTGGATATTTCTTGGTAGGCTGCGAAAATGTGGAATACGGTCAATTGGCGGTTTTTTTGACGATGTTCTCATCCGGCTCACTGCGAAGGAAGAGCTCAGGATGTATGACAGGCGAGACTACACTGCTGCATCGATGATCACATTTTCCTCTTCGTAAAACTGGCGAGAATGAAGATAGAAGAGGCGCTTCTTCCGTCCCTTTTCAGGATATTATGCATACGATTCTCTCTGTTGTGTTGTTATATTACCTTTTCAATCGGCAGCAA
>Ga0136651_10001233_pt1 | contig 14129 bp, 11 predicted proteins | sample Mar14236cmmetaG_FD_94867 | JGI IMG/M metagenome (GOLD analysis project Ga0136651, IMG submission 94867) | Marine hydrothermal vent microbial communities from Guaymas Basin, Gulf of California to study Microbial Dark Matter (Phase II) - Marker... ...
AACCGAGCGGCTCCTGCAGATGCTCAAGATCGGCAGCGGCAGCTCCGGCTTTGTGCAGGAGGCGCACCCGAAGCTGCGTCCGGTGGAGAGCATTACCCAGGGCTTCTTCCTGGCGGGCTGCGCGCAGGGTCCCAAGGACATCCCGGAGTCAGTGGCCCAGGCAAGCGGCGCAGCCAGCAAGGTGCTGGCGCTGTTCGCCCAGGAAGAGCTGTTCCACGACCCGGAGATCGCCTATGTGGATGAAGACCTGTGCATCGGCTGCCGCATCTGCGTCGGGGTTTGCCCCTACTCCGCCCGGGTGTTTGACGAGGAGGCCGGGGTTGCGCGGGTGCAGGATGTGCTCTGCGAAGGCTGCGGCGCGTGCATCGTGTCCTGCCCCAGTGGCGCAACCAGCCAGTACAACACCACTGACGCCCAGGTCGCCTCAATGATCAAGGTCGCTATGGGAGAAGCTGATGTTTGAACCGCAGATTATGTGTTTTCTGTGCAAATGGTGCACGTCTGCAGGTGCTGATCTCGCGGGGACCTCCCGTATGGAGTATTCACCCAGCGGCGTCAACCTGACGTTCATGTGTTCCAGCCGGGTGGACCCCCAGCATATCCTCTGGGCCTTTGAGAACGGCGCGGACGGCGTGCTCATCGGCGGATGCCACCCGGGCGACTGCCACTACCAGACCGGCAACTACAAGACGCTGGCGCGCTTCGTGCTGCTCAAGAACATGATGCGCCAGATGGGATGGGAAGAGGAGCGCTTGCGGCTGGAGTGGATATCCGCCGCCGAGGGACGGAAGTTCGTGCAGGTAATGAATGAGTTCACCGACCAGATACGATCGCTCGGCCCGCTCGCAAGACACCATTCGGGAGATGGAAATGGCAAAGAAGACTGAACCCGCCTCCAAGACTCCAGGGACGGGAAGCAACACCGTTCCAATCTTCATAATGGGCAAGCACTACGACGTGCCCGACACCCTGACCATCCAGAAGGCCATGGAGTACGCCGGCTACACGCTGGTGCGCGGGTGCGGTTGCCGGGGTGGCATATGCGGCGCCTGCGCCACGGTGTACCGCATCCCCGAAAGCTATCGGGTGGAAGTCGGGCTCGCCTGCCAGACCGTGGTGAAGCCGAATATGCACCTGGCGATTATGCCCTTCTTCCCGGCAAACAAGGCCGTCTATTCCCTGGAAGACATAAGCCCCACGGGCACCGTCCTGGCCGAGTACTACCCGGAGATATTCAAGTGCATCGGCTGCAACACCTGCACCAAGAGCTGCCCGATGGACATAGACGTGATGGCCTACATTGCCCGCGCCATCCGCGGGGATGTAGAGCGGGTGGCGGAGCTGTCCTTTGACTGCGTCATGTGCGGGCTTTGCGCTGCGCGTTGCCCGGCGGAACAGGCGCAGTACAACGTGGCTATTCTGGCGCGCCGGCTAACCGGCCGTTATATCCGCCCTCGTGCCCAGCACTTGCTGGACACTATCGCCTATCTGCAGGAAGGCGGCTTTGACGCCGAGCTGGAAATGGTAATGAGAGCTGAGGGCAAGGAGCTGGAAAAGCTCTACAACGAGCGCGAGGTAGAGCCGGAAATGGCCGACGAATCCTGGACCCCAAAGCAGCAGGTCGCCGCTGGGAGGGGCAAGTAGCATGGCTTACACACCTGAACTTAAAGAGCTAATCAAGAAGGTGGAACAGACCCGCCTAGAGCGGGTGGCCCGCAAGCAGGCCGGCAAGGAGTTCCCGGCGCTCACACTGGAGGAGCGCGGAGAGGTGTTGCAGAAGTTCCATCCGGACTTCCTGCCCAATACCAAGCGCGCGCTCAAAGCCGGCCCCAGTAAGGGCTATGAGATACCGCACGAATACGCCGACATACTGGAGGCCTCCAGCAGAGTGGAGGCAGACTCGCTGCGGCTGGGCGAACCGGACTACGACACTGACGTGCTGGTCATCGGTGGAGGCGGCGCCGGCACCGCGGCCGCGCTCATGGCTGCCGAGAACGGCGCCTCCGTCCTCATCGCCACCAAACTGCGGCATGGCGATGCCAACACGATGATGGCCGAGGGCGGCATTCAGGCAGTCACCAAGAAGGAGAAGGACACGCTGGCCGCGCACTACCTGGATGTGCTAGGCGGCGGCCATTTCGTTAACGACAAGGAACTCGTGGCCACGCTGGTGCGCGAGGCGCCTTACGCGATGGCATGGCTGGAGAAGCTCGGCTGCCTGTTCAGCAAGTTTGAAGACGGGCGGCTGAAGTCCATGCACGGCGGGGGGACATCCCGCAAGCGCATGCACTATGCGGGGGACATCACCGGTGCCGAGATTATGCGCACCCTTCGCGACGAGGCGCGCAATCATCCAGACCGCATACGCGTCGTTGAGTTCTCACCGGCGGTAGAGCTGATACTGGACGAGAAGGGCCAGTGCTGCGGCGCGGTTCTGTTCAACCTGGAGACCGAGGAGTACCGCCTGGTGCGGGCTAAGGCCACGATTATCGCCACCGGCGGCTCCGGCCGCCTGCACGTGCAGCAATTTATGACCACAAACCACTATGGCGCCACCGGCGACGGGCTGACGCTGGCCTACCGCGCCGGCGTGCCGGTGAAGTTCCTTCACACCGTGCAATACCACCCAACCGGCACCGTCTTCCCCGAACAGGCGGAAGGCCTGCTGATTACCGAGAAGTTCCGTGGCGCCGGCGCCAACCTGGTGAACATTGACGGCGAGCAATTCGTGTACGAGCGCGAACCGCGCGATGTGGAGGCCGCATGCATCATCCGCGAGTGCAGCGACCGGAAAAAAGGAATCACCGCACCCAACGGCAAGGTCGGCGTCTGGCTGGACTCGCCGATGATCGACATGCTGGAGGGCGAAGGTACCGTGCGCCGGGAATTCCCCGGGAAGCACATACTCTTCAGGCGTTACGGCATTGACATCAGCAAGGAGCCGATGCTCATCTTCCCCACGCTGCATTACCAAAACGGCGGGCTGGAGATCAAGCCTAACTGTGAAACCAGGGTGCCAAACCTGTACGCCGCGGGCGAGGTCACGGGTGGGGTCCACGGCGAGAACCGCTTGATGGGCAACTCCCTGCTGGACGTCATTGTCTACGGCCGCATCGCCGGCCGCACTGCCTCGGGCAGAATCAAGAAGGTCAAGCTCGGCACCAAGCCTAGCTTGAACCACGCCAAGAAGTTTGATGAAGAACTGGCCGCGGCCAAAGCGGGAGACTCCCGCGTTGCCCCCATCCTGCTTCCAGACTATGTGAACCCGGAAGTGAAGGAACGCCACCGCGTGGTGGAATAGCCTTCTCCGACCCAAATGGCCAACCGGTAAGGGAAGCCCTCCTGAACCAGGAGGGCTTCTTCCCATAGGCGAACGGTATGTTATCCTATTGGCCCGTGGGCAACATAGGCAAACTCTCCGCAACCAAGATCTCCACCTTTGAGCAGTGCCACAAGTACTACCATTTCCAGTACGTCCTGCGCGCCGAGAGGTCGTTCACTCCCGTTGAATGGGAAGTGGGCACCATCGTGCACGACATCGCCGCCCGGCTGTTTGGCCAGATCCGGGACCGCCACCGCCGGGTCATTCCCAAGCTGGGGAATGCGACGTGGTACACCCCTCTGTTGGAGCAAGCCGTCAAGGGGCTGGAGAAACAACTGAAGAGCGGCGTTGTGCGCATCGTGCGCGAGGGGCAAGGCGTTGAACCCTATGCCAGGCAGGCGCAGAGCGCGCTGGCTACCCTCACCGAAAAAGTGCTCCCCACCCTCGCGGGACAGAAGGTGCTCGGCATTGAAGCGGACCTGGGCGACTTCACTATTGGCGGCGTGCCCTTTGCCGGGCGCCTGGACCTGGTGACCCAGTCCGGCGGCAACATCTATGTCCACGACTGGAAGACCGGCAAGCGGCGCGAAGAAGACCAGCGCCAGGCGCGCATCTACTACTTCGCCTCCAAACACAAGTACCGCGGCCTGGCCACCCGTGTATCGCTCTACCACCTGACCGAAGCAGGCGAGATAGCCGAGCACTACGTTTTCCGGGATGAAGAACTGGACGGCTTGCACACAGAGATCAGGCGCCTGGCCGAGCAGATGGCGTCCCTGAAAACCTACAGCGCCCGCACCTCGGCGCTGTGCCACTGGTGCCCTTACGGGCCGCAGTGCGAGGAAGGGAGCGCCTGGATGTCGGACAACCCGGTATCCGGCCAACAGCCGGAACTGGACCTGGGAATCTAGCGCTACTGCGCCAGGACGTAAGTGAAGTTGTGCCCGGTGGTTATGGGGAAACGGAACACCCTGGTCTTGCGTCCCGCCTCGTCAAGCATCCTGCCCAGAGCCGGCAGGATGGCTTCGTCGCGCACGATGAGCAGCCAGAATTGAATGTGCGCGCAGTCCGCCAGGTAGTCCCTCACCCATTCCATGTACTGCGTCTCGTCGTCAAAGCGCGAGCCAAAGAAAAAGTACGGCGGCAGGACCTCGGTCAGACTGAAAGGACCACGCACCAGCGTCTCCCGCAGGTGGAGGTACGGCGGCAGCTTGTCGTAACCCCGCACAGGCGGCAGGTCGGCTATCAGTACGCGGGCGGCAATACTCCTGAGGGTGCTCCGGTCCATCTGCAGGTGCGCCTCGTTCACTTCCTTGTTGGCGCGGAACGGACGGCGCACTTCTCGCAGGTAGAACCGCACCAGGTCGCTCAGGTGCAGATACGGCTCCCGGCCATCCCCCTGGATGAGAAAGTACTTGCTGACCTGCCAGAGGAAATAATTCAGCGTCGCCCGGTGGTAGGGAGTGCGGTCGGAGACCGGCAACTGCCGCGTCTCATCAATGAAGTCCCACAAGGGAGCGGGTAGCCGCACACCGCCCCTCTCCGCCACTTCGGCGCTTGCCGCATCAAAGTCGTGCGCATCCGCAATCTGCTGGATCCGGCGGAGGTCAACATTGGTGAGGAGAAAGTGGTCGTTCTCTATCAGCGCCAGGTCAAACTCGTACGCCCCCGGGAACACGGTGTTGGTAATCAGCCTTACGCGGAAACTGCGCTTAATGAAGGTCTCCAGGTTGCCCGCAACCGTGTTCAGACACACCACGCTCACGTGGCGGTACAGGCGCAGCGTTTCGCTGAAGTAGTGAGGGAAAGTAGCGAAATCCTGAAGAACTTCGTGCATCAAACCACGTCCTCCAGCTCTTCGCCAACCGTGGTGCTGGGCTCAAAGTACTCGGACAAATCAGGGTCAAAGTAGCTGCCGAAACCATCCTCTATCACGTATCTCACGTGACCGATGGCCTCCTGCGGCGGAACCCGTTTCAAGTGGGTAACCGCGTCTGCCAGGTCGCAGAGGTGGAGTATGCGCGCCAGCAGCGGAATGTCCTCGCCCGCTATCCCTTCGGGGTACCCGCTGCCGTCCCACCGCTCGTGGTGATACAGCACCGCTTTGGTGACATCGCCGAAGCCACTGAGAGGCTCCAGCACGGTGGCGGCGTACACGGGGTGTTTCTGCACAATCTGGTACTCCCAATCATCCAGCGAGCCAGGCTTGTCCAGAACCGAGTTGGGAATCCCCATCTTGCCGATGTCGTGGAGATACCCCGCTATCACCAGCGTCTGCTGCTCAATCGGGCCGAGGCCCATCCGCTCGCCCATCTTTGCGCACAGGCGCGCGACCCGGCGGCAGTGCGCGGAGGATTCCTTGTGCTTTGCCTCCAGCAGCGTGAGCAGGAAGTTGATGATAGTCACCACGTAGTCCCGCCGCAGCTGCCGCCCGACCTCCTCCTTGGTCTCCATACTGTCAATAACCGCTTCATCTTCGGGTCCCCGTGCGATTTCCTCGGCCTTCCCCGCCTTTGTCAGCTCAATCAGCGGGGGCACCAGATGGGGGTTAAACTGAATGCCGGCGAAGCGGTTGAGCTCGCTCTCCCAGTTGGCCGGGTCGCTGAACAGCCCGCCCCGCCGGATGGAATCAAAAGCGTCGCAGATTGAGACCAGTTGCGCCATCAGCGGCGTCTCGTCCATCGTCAGGCCTTCGGGGTAGCCGGTTCCGTCCCAGCGTTCATGGTGCCACAAAATGAGGTTAGCCGCCTCCCGGAGAACTGGAACCTGGCTCGCGATTTGCTGGCCGATCGCTGTATGCGTTGTAAGCAACTGGAACTCCTCCTCGCTCAGCTTCCCCTTCTTGTAAAGCAGGCTGTCCGGGATGCCGATTTCGCCGATATCGTGGAGCAGGCCCGCGAAGTACACCTGCGCCAGCAGCGAATGGTCGGAGATGCCCACCTTGCGCGCCAGGCGCAGCGCGACCAACGCCACCCTCTCGGCATGGTGTGTGTCTTTGTATTCAATCAGGTTCACGATGCGGGCGATGGACTCGAGCAGGTCGTGAAACAGCGTGTTCTCGTTGCCCCGCTGCACGTAGTACTCGTTGTAGAAATCCTCGTACATCACTCCCTGCCGGGCACCCAGTCCTTGTCAAACTTGGCGGGATAGCACACGCGGTTCTTGCCTGCGCGCTTGGCGCGGTAAAGCGCCTTGTCGGCCATCTCCACCAGCGAGTCGCGGTCAATGGCCATCTGTGGAAACAGCGCCACGCCGACACTGACGGTCAGGGGTATCACCAGCCCATTGTACACAAAGCGGTGGTTCTCCACGAGGGAGCGGATCTTCTCCCCCACGACCTCGGTCACCTCGTAGTCCGCCTGCGGGACGATCACAGCAAACTCCTCGCCGCCGTAGCGCGAGATAATCTCAGTCGCGCGCAAGCCTCGCTTCCACACGCGGCATAGTTCCGCCAGAATGTAGTCTCCCGCCTGATGTCCGTAGGTGTCGTTGATCTCTTTGAAGTTGTCCAGGTCTACCATCGCCAGCCCCAGCGAGTGATTGTACCGGGCGGCCCGGGCCAGTTCATTCTCCAGGAACGTCTCAAACTGGCGCCGGTTATTCACTCCGGTAACCGGGTCGGTCGTAGCCATCTCCTTGAGCCGGTTTCCCAGGATGATGTTGCCGACGATCTGCCGTAGCGTCCCGCCAAAGGTGGAGAGAGTGCGGTATTCCTCCTCGGTAAAGTCCGGCGGATTGGCGCGGCTGACGAATATCATCCCGTAGTTCTCTTCATCCACATAGAGGTCGTAGGTCATGTACGAATGGGCGGTGCACACCTGGAGCAGCGGGTTGTCCATGTCAAAGTCCAGGATTCTCTGCACCCTTGACTGCGGCGGATGGCGGTGGAACTTCGGGTAGTAGTCTTCCAGCATCTCGTTAATCTGGCGGTCGCTGTGTTCGGCCCGCCAGTAGAAACCCTCCTCCGCCAGCCGGGCGAAAGTGGAGAGCACTTGCGGATCCACTGTCTTGCGCATGCTGTCGGTGAGAACGCCGAGAATCTCCTTGGGGTCGCGCCAGGAGTCGCTGTTACCCGAGAACTTCGTGTAAACCACGCGGAAGAACTGCGAATGGAAAAACGCCACTCCGTCGTCCGCCCGCAGAATGGCCATCAGCCGCGAGAGCAAGTCCTCCGGCATCCGTGCGTCCCTTCTAAGATCCGCCTCGGAGAACTGGGAGACCTGCGCCAGCAACTGAAGCTCCTCCACGTGGCGGAGATGCTCCATCTCCTGTATCTGCACATAGTCCTTGAAGAGCTTGACGCGGACTTCGTCGCTCGTGAACTTCAGGTACATCTCCTCCAGGACTTCTTTAGCGTTCGGAGGGCTTGGGTTGGATGCGATGTAGCCGTTCAGCGCAACAAAGACATTGACGCCCAGGAGCGTCATGTCTTCAAAGCGCAGCTTCAGGTGGATGCTTCTGGTAAGCAGGCGGAGCAGGGTCACCAGGCAATAGCCGATATCACCTTCGGCCACCGCCTTGAGCGCAGAGTACAGGAGCTCCCGGATCACCCGGGCAGCCTCTTCCTCCTCCAGCAGGTTGAGCAGCCTGTCGGAGCGGCGGTAGATCAGGTCGGTTATGCCGGTTTCGTTGCCCTTCAGATACAGCGCGACTTCAAGCCTCTCACTGCGGCTAAAGGGAGATGCTCCTATCGCGTCCATGTTCAGTAACCGTATCAGCTCTGTCGGCGAATAAACTCCTCCGCCAGCGCCCGGCCGCGCTCGTCATCCGCGTCACCGAGCATCCTGGCGATGGCCTCCACTCTGGCGCCTGCTTCCAGGGGCTGCACGTAAACCTCGGTTCTACCCCCGGAAGTGCGCTTGACAACGTCAAGGTGCAGGTTTCCGGCCGCGGCGACAGGCGCTAAATGGGTTACAGCGATTACCTGGTGCGACGCGGCCAAATCCCTCAGCACCCTGGCAACATTGAACGCCGCGTCTCCGCCGACGCCAGCCTCAATTTCGTCAAAGAGTATAGTAACATACGAGAGGCGCTCCTGAAGCGCGGCTTTGACCGCCAACAACAGCCGCGAGGCCTCGCCGCCCGATGCGATATCAGACAGTGCCCGGGCCGGCTCCCCTGGATTCAGGCTGATGATGAACTCCACCCGGCTGTAGCCGTGCTCCTTGAGGTCGCCCGCCGCAGGCTCCTTAGGCGAACCCAGTTCCACGATGAACTCGGTGCGGTTGAAGCCAAGCTCATCCAAGTAAGCCCGCACCGACTTCTCCAGCCTGCGCCCGATAGCCCCGCGCGAGCGGTGTAACTCATCCGCCTGCTGGAGGAGCTCTGCCGCGCGCGTCTGGACTTCCGCCTCCAGCTTCTTTATCAGCTCAGGCGAAGTTTGCAGCCGGTCCAGCTTCTCCCGTGAACGCTCCAGAAACGCCCCCAGCTCATCCGCGCCCACCTTGTACTTGTGCTCCAGCCGGTTGATCTCGTCCATTCTCCGGCGGAGCTTCTCCAGGGCCTCCGGGGAGACTTCCGGGATCTCCACCAGGTCGGCCAGCAGCTTCCGCGCCTCTGACACGCCGTCCATCAGCCCCGCCAGCCGCGAAAGCACTTCTGCCACCCGGGAATGTTCACGCCCCGCGCCGGGCAACCCGCTGAGCTCTGCCTCCGCCCGCGCCAGCAGGTCATAAGCCGAAGGTGCCTCCTCGTCTCCCTGATCCAGCAGCGCACCGGCGGTGGCGGTTCTCCGGGCCAGCTCCTCGGCGTTTTCCAGGACGAACAGCTCTTCCTCCAGCTTCGCCTTCTCCCCGGGAGCCACCGAGGCCTTCTGCAGCTCCTCCACCAGGTACTCCAGATATGCTCGCTCCTCCTCCGAGCGCTGGAGCAACGCCTGGCGCTCCTCCAGCTCGGATTTCAGCCTGCGCCAATCTTCAAAGCCCGCGGCGAAGGCCTCCAGCCGCCGCGCATGAGCCCTGTCACCGAACGCGTCCAGCACGCGGCGGTGGAAGGCAGGACGGAAGATCTCTTGCACCGCGAACTGGCTGCTGATATCCACCAGCGGGGCGATGGTATCGCGCACCTCGCTTACTTTCGCCGGCGAACCATTCAAAAGCAAGGTTGAGCGGCCCTCGGCGGTATACCTGCGCTCCACCACAACTTCCGCCGGCAGGCCGTGAGCGGCTGCGGTGCTGCGGTCAAGGACGAAGGTGGCCCTGACCATGCACTCGCCGCCGTCGCTGCCGACAATCGTGCGGTTGGGCCGTTTCCCCAAGGCGAAGGAAATAGCGTCAATGATGAGGGTCTTGCCGGCCCCGGATTCACCGGTGAGCACGTTCAATCCGGGCCCGAACTCCAGCCGGACATCCCGCAACAGCGAGTAGTTGGCGACTTTAAGCTCCGTCAGCACAGCGGTGTCATTCACGGCTGCGGGAGAACTTGAAATCCCAGCCAAACTTCTCCCGCAAGACGCTGTAGAAAGTGGGCGAAGCCAGCCGCATCACCTTCAGGGGCTTTGGCTTCAGGGTCACAGTGGTTTCATCGTGGGGAGATACGGGCCCGATCTTGCGGCCGTCCATTGAGAGAATCGCATCTGCGGCCTCACGGGCCAAAGAGAGCTTGATACTGCGGCTTCCGTCCACCACGTAGGGCTTGGCATAAAGCGTGTGGGCGCAAATGGGGGTGATGACCACCGCCGTCAGTGTAGGCTCCAGCAGGGGGCCCCCCGCCGAAAGCGAATACGCGGTGGAGCCGGTGGCGGAGGCGACAATGATGCCGTCGGCTTTGAAGGTCGCGAGCGGCTGGCCGTCTATCACGACCGTCAATTCAATCATCCGGGTCAGCTCGGATTTGCCGAGCACAACGTCGTTGATGGCTGTGAGTATCCTTGCAGGCTTCCCGCCGACCGAGGTCGTGCACTGCAGCACCGGCCTTTCCTCCACACTGTGAGTTCCGCTTACCAGCGCCTCCAGCACCTCCGGCAGGCGCTCCACCGGCTGCTGGCAGAGGAAGCCCAGGTGTCCCAGCTCCACACCCAGTATGGGGATGTCCTGCTCGCTCGCCACCAGCGCTCCGGAGAGGAAAGTGCCGTCGCCGCCGATTACCAGCACGAAATCGCCCCGTGGCAGGTCCTGCGACTGGAAAATATCCGCTGGCAGCAGGCTGTAATCAATGCCCGCCTGCTTCAGCTCGGGTGCGATGCTCTGCTGGAAGAACTCGTCGGTGACAATCGTCGGATGCAGCTTTACGAGGGCATGCATTTCCCCTCAATTCTACTTCAACCAGGCGGCTAAGTAAACTTGCGCCCGGCTCGGCTGCCGTCCTGCCCTTTCTGGATGTATGGCTGCCCGCATGCTACAATACTGGTGTTCTGGCTGCCGTGAAGGCGGCACCCGTTGGCGGTAGCGAGCGCCCTGGCCTATGGCAAAGACTACTAAAAGCAGCGGCTTTGACCCGGCCAACATCAGGGTAATCGCGTTCTACGCCGTGCTGCTGGTCGTGATTGCGGTTATCGCCTACTACCTCTACCAGTTCGTAACCGCACCGGTGGTGCGCTTCCAGGACTACGGCTACGACCTGAGCCTCGCCGTCCAGCCAACCGACTACGAGGAAAGCCTGCAGCGTGAACCGAAGAGCATGGCCGCGTTCGCCAAGATCGGGCTTCCCGCCAGCATCGCGCTGGAAGAAGCGCAGGCTACCATGATTCCGGTGATGCGGAGCATCTACGAACGCCACCCGAACGTGGACGTGATTGTGGTGGAGGCGTACTACGAGCACAACTTCGGCCAGGGGAAGTACTTCGCGCTGGGTGATGCCGTCTGGGGCCCGGAGGGACGCGCCGCGCCGGTGGTCCACCAGCGCTACAAGGACAACTACCAGATACGCTTCCGCTGGAACACCAAGCCGCCGACGCTGGACGAGCAGGCGCTTCTCCAGCAGCAATTGGAGCAGCCCATCTACGTTGAGCCCAAATAGCACCCGCTACAGCACCGGGAAGTAGCGCTTCAGCTCCCACTCGCTTACCTGGCACTGGTATTCCGCCCACTCCCTGTACTTCAGCTCCAGGAACTGGTCGGTCACCTCATCCCCCAGCACCTCGCGCACAAACTCGCTGCGCTTAACGAAGTGCAGCGCTTCGTGCAGGTTGCTTGGCAGGCTCTTGATGCCGCGCCTCTCCCGCTCCAGCTCCGAGAGCTCATAGAGGTTCTCCAGCACCGGCGCCTCCAGCTCCAGCTTCTCTTCAATCCCCTTCAGGCCTGCCGCCAGCATCAGCGCAAAGGCGAAGTAGAAGTTGCAGGACGGGTCGGCGCAGCGCAGCTCACAGCGGGCGCTCTCGCCCTTGCCCTCGGGAAACGCGGGCACACGGATGAGCGCGCTGCGGTTCACCGGGCTCCAGGAGATGTACACCGGCGCTTCAAAGCCCGGAATCAGCCGCTTGTAGGAGTTCACGTACTGGGCGAGGAACGCCGTTATGGCGGGCGCCTGGCGCAGCACGCCGGCGATGTAGCTCCTGGCCACGTCCGACAGGTTGTACTGGTCCTTCTCGTCGTAGAACGCGTTCTTGCCGTCCTTGAACAGCGACTGGTGGATATGCATACCGCTGCCGTTGACGCCGTAGAGCGGCTTGGGCATAAAGGTGATGTAGCAGTTGTTGCGGAAGGCTATCTGCTTGGCCAGGAACTTGTAGGTGATGGCGCTGTCGGCCATGTTGAGCGCCTCGTCGTAGCGCAGGTCAATCTCATGCTGCGAAGGCGCCACCTCGTGGTGGTGGTATTCCACCTTGATGCCCATGGCGTTGAGCCCTTCCATTATCTCGGTGCGGAGGTTGCTGCTCACGTCCACCGGCGGGCTGGTGAAATAGGTTCCGTCGTCCAGCGGCTCCGGGGGAACTGCCATGGACTTGAACACGAAAAACTCCAGCTCGGGGCCGACGAAGTAGGAGTAGCCCAGCTTCGCCGCCCGGGCTATCTGCGCGCGCAGGATGTGGCGCGGGTCATGGGAGAAGACGCTGCCGTCGGGGTTCACCACATCAGCGAACATCCTCGCCGTGCGGAACTCGCCGTCGCCGGCGGGGATGATGGCGAAGGTGTCCAGGTCGGGGCGCGCGGTCAGGTCGCTCTCCTGGATGGCGTTGAAGCCGGTGATGGAGGACCCGTCAAAGTTCATCCCGATGTCCAGCGCCCGATCCAGCTCGTCCGGCGAGATGGAGAAGCCCTTCAGGTGCCCCTCCAGGTCCACGAACCAGAGCGCCACCGCCCGCACGCCCTCCTCGCGCACGATGTCCTTGATTTCCTGGGCCGTGTAGCTCTTCCGGTTGGTCATGCGTCCCCCTGGCGTTATCCTTGGATAGTGGCCGCGATGATACCGCGCACGGGCGTGAGGGTCAATGGGCTGGGAGAAGGAATTCCCGGGCAGCCAGGGGAGTCATCGCTGCAGCAACTGGACGCTGTGCTGGAGGTTCATCTGTGGTTCTCCTGGCAAGGCGGCCGACTCCTGGCCGAGATGAAGCGGGTGCTCACAGCGCTCAAACGGGACGGCAAGCCCGTGGCCGGCCGAAGCGCGGGTTGCTCAGGACCTACTATCAAAAACCAACTTCGCCGGCACGAACCTGCATCCAGTCTGTGCCCGGCCCTTTTCAACCTTAGCGGACAGGGGCGAGAGTCCAGTAGAACGGGGACGACGAGATTCGAACTCGCGGTCTCCTGCGTGACAGGCAGGTATGTTAGGCCTCTACACCACGTCCCCGTGATAAGGCCGAATATTTTACCACGCTACGGCGGGAGTGCAAGCCGGGCGCAGGAGCGCGGTCCGCTGTCGCCGGTTAACGATGATTCGCCCGTATAGGAGTATAATCCCCCTGGCCGGCGCCAGCCGCCGGCGCCAATACCGAGGAGGCTGCATGACCGTACACCTTGATGGACACGGGCTGACGATTGAACAGGTACACCTGGTCGCGCGGCAGCGCGACAAGATTGCGCTCACCGACGAAGCCAAGGAGCGCGTGCACCAGTGCCGCCAGTATGTGGAGGAACTGGTGGAGAAGGGCGAGGCCATCTACGGCGTCACCACCGGCATCGGCGAGCTGGCGCGCATCCGCGTGTCGCAGGAGGAGGGCGAGGAACTGCAACGCCGCATCATTTACAGCCACGCCGCGAGCACCGGCGACATCCTCCCTCCCGAAGACGTCCGCGCCGCCATGCTCTGCCGCGCCAACACGCTGGCGAAGGGCCACTCCGGCGTGCGCCTGGAAACGCTCCAGACCTACATTGAAATGGTCAACCGCGGCGTTGTCCCCGTGGTGTACGAGAAGGGCTCGGTGGGCACCAGCGGCGACCTGAGCCCGCTGTCGCAGCTCGCGATGGTAGTCCTCGGCGAAGGCGAGGCTTTTTACGAAGGCGTCCGCATGCCAGGCTTTGAGGCGATGCGCGCAGCCGGGCTCGTCCCGGTGCGCCCCTCCTACAAGGAGGGCCTCGGCCTCATCAACGGCGCCCAGCTCATGACTGGCCAGTCGGCGCTCATTCTCTACGACGCCGAGCGCGTCATCAAGAACGGCCTCATTGCCATGGCCATGACCCTGGACGCGCTCAAGGCGGTCCTCAAGCCGTTTCATCCGCGCATCCACCAGGAACGCCCCTTCCCCGGCCAGATAGCCGTCGCCGACCTGCTGCGCCGGCTGTTCTACGGCAGCGAGATCATGGCCGACCCCACCGGCAAGGTGCAGGACGGCTACAGCATGCGCTGCACCCCGCAGGTCATCGGTCCCTCCATTGACGGCTACCACTACGCCCGCCGCCAGATTGAGATAGAGCTCAACGCCCTTTCGGAC
>Ga0136651_10001236_pt1 | contig 14110 bp, 14 predicted proteins | sample Mar14236cmmetaG_FD_94867 | JGI IMG/M metagenome (GOLD analysis project Ga0136651, IMG submission 94867) | Marine hydrothermal vent microbial communities from Guaymas Basin, Gulf of California to study Microbial Dark Matter (Phase II) - Marker... ...
CTTTTTCATGTAACTGCCCTTTTTCTAACCACAAATGTCGCCATTCCGCACTTTCCCATAATCCACGACGCACTGCTTCTTCTGCGTCTAACAAAGCTCGGTAGCGTGAATCTTGTTGCATGAGCGTTTTAGGGGCATCATCTTCGATAACGCGCCCTTCTTCCACAACCAGCACTCGTTCAAATGTTTGGGTATCACCGACATCGTGTGATATAAATAATAGCGTTGCTTCCTGCCAATAGCGACGGCATTGTTCTAACAATATTCGGCGTTTTTCTCGATCCAAACCGCGAAATGGCTCATCAAGTATCACCAATCGCACATCGGGTCGAAGCATAGCTCTACCTAAACGCACCCGTTGTCCTTCTCCGCCTGAAACTAAACCGCCCCCTTCACCCAAGGGTGTTTTTACGTCGTCTAGTAATTTGTTTAAAACTTCAAACAAATCCGCTTGTTCTATTATCGTTTCCAGCGACTCTGCTGCGGCACCTTGTATGCCATAGTAAAGATTATCGCGTAGAGAACGGTTCCAGATTTGTACTGTGGGGTCCACCCACGCCGTTTCTTTACGCAGAGTATGGAGTCCTTCTCCCTGCAATAATTCACCATCAACCCGAACCGTTCCATCAGCAGGATAATACCATCCCAATAATAGCCCTACTAGGCTTGATTTACCAGCACCCGACGAACCGACAATAGCAACATGTTCACCAGCCGCAAAATTCGCCGAAATTTCATGCAATATAAGGTGTCCACCAGCTTGGACAGTGACATTGTCTAATTCAAGAGCAACACCTTGGTCCGTCTTACTGACTTGCGAAGACGGTGTTTGCTCTTTATACCACATTTCCGTTTCTTCCGGGGCATTCAAAGGTTCTAATAGGCGGAGTACCCGATTACGGAGCATCGGATACTGTTGCGCGGTACTGGCTATCTCTGTCCCCAGTGCTGGCAATTGGAGTACCCAATAAAGAAGAACTAAAACACCGCTGGCTTCACCACCTTGCGCCACATAATCAAATAAAATCAACACCGCAAAACCTGTATTCACCAGCGATTCAACACCAATAATCAACACGCGTATCCGTGCCAAATCCAAACCGGCATTGGTCCAATTAACCAATAAGTTCTCGTATTCACTACGAAGTGCCTGTGCAGCCCCATGTGTGCGAATCGGTACCAATCCTAATAAAGCATCCAAATAAAAACGGCTCAAAGCAGCATCATGGGTGCGGAAGCGCAAATCTTGTTCTCTTAACAAGGATTGGCTAAAAAGTGATAGGCTGATCACCATCCCGCTTGCCAAAATGGCGTAAAATAGGCTGTCGGGACTAAGAAAAATAATACCGATGGTGATCAGTATTAGCTGAAAGTTCAGACGTAAAAAGGTGATAGCAAGCTCAGGCAAGGTGCGTATGATTCTTAGTTCATAAGCCCGATCTGTCATATCCGAAGTGAGCCGACTATGGAAATAGCGATCACCTAAACGCGGAATTTTTTTCAGAAAAGCGAGACGCAAGCGGCTTTCTAATCGTCTTCCCATACCTGTGACGCTAGAATTTATCGGCATTGCTAATAATAACATAATGAAAAAAAAGGCAAATAATGCCTCAACTGCACCGATGCGCTGCTCCACGAGTCCCAAATGTTGACCAATATCTAATAATCCCTTGAATAATAATGCCTCAATTGTGACTCCAATTGCTGCAATGAAGAGTGCTATCAATAAAAAAGTGGGAGTCAAAAAACCATCCTTTTTGAATGCCTGCCAAATTCCATGTTCTGGACTACTAGCGGGTTCAGAAAGGATAGCTGCCAATTCAGGCGGCAAGGGTTTTGGTTCATCTAACTCTTCATCGTCTTGAATCTTTTCCTTGACACCACTTACTTGTAAAACGACTGTTGCTTGGAATAAGACTTGTTGTTCGTCATTGGGCAAAGCTTTAGTTGACCAAAAAGCTTGTGGGATATCGATTTTATCCGCAGAAGCGTGTTGCGCTTTCTGAAAAAAACGTTCCAAGACACTCGCTGCTTCGGTGCCAGATTTTAGCCCTTTAGTACGAACCAAAGTTTCTACCATGCGCGTTACCGCATCTAGGGTAGCTAACGGTTTCCAATCCTGTGTTTCCAAAGCGGTCTGTAGCAGTCGTTCTCTGTCCACCTCGTCAATTTTTAATTGCACCAAGCGTTGGCGTAAAGGTTCACAAAAACCATCCGAACTTGCCCAATCATACCATACTTCTGCTGGAACTGCTTGAATATGAAGATATAATTCATCAAGCAAACGTTTTTGAGTAACCCAGCGTCGCCCCATGCCAGGGTCCATAATTTGAACAAATTGCCCATGTTGTCGCCAAATAATCACAAAATGCGTTAATCCATTGGGCAAACGTATTACAGTCAAAGCGGGCAATAACTGAGACTCTGACAAGAACAAATGGTCCAAAGGCACCATCATTTGTTGCGCCTCCAAGCCTAATTGGTTAGCAATTTGTTCTAGCATATCAATGGATGTGCCATCCACATCGGTTTGACAAGCTTCGCGGAGACGACCATAACTGACGTTAATTCCAAAACCTTCCAGCAAAGCTTTTAGTGCTGCTGGACCACAGTCCATTGCTGATGTTTGCACCACTTCGGGTACTAAAAATAGACGTTGAGGGGGAGAATTATCGAATATCATTTGTTTCAATCCCGTCGTTGAGGGCTGGCGGATAACGATGGCGTTTTTGTAAACATTCCAGAAGCCCGTAACACCAGGATTGCCGGGGTGACATATTCGACTTCGATTCTAACCTTTCCGCCTTTCCCTTCTTCAAAAGGATTTGGAAGGGTGGCATCTATTTCGGCTCGTAATTCAACGATTGCTTTTCCCGCTGTCTGCCTAACATTAATCACTGTCGCTGGAATAGTTAGTTTATCATCTCCATCCAAACGTATCAATGCATCCTGCCCTATTTGGATATTATCTAGGGCTGTTTGGGGAAATTGAGCAATAATCAATCGGTTTCTAATGGTTTGTACTCTTTTTGCTCCTTCGCCCTGCGAAAATTGACGGAAAAATTTTTCTTTGTCAGTGACATATAGTTCTTGACTGACTTCATAAGAGGTTATTTTAGCCGTGAGAAACCAGTATCCCCACATTATCGCAAACAATATCGCAACTAATAACCCAGCCTGCGATAGGAAGTCATTATTATTTTGGAGTGAACGTGTTGTGTGTGAGAATGGTGTAGCCATAGTTATCTCCGTTATCAGTTATTAGTTATTAGTGATGGGATTTTTTATTTATAAAAAAATAGCATGGTTGTTTTTTCATTTTTTCGTGTTATTATACCTGTTATGGGTGACTTGAAAAATGATAATCACCCATTATAGGCGTTTATAACGTTTAAATTTAATAATTGGAGTCAAGTATGGCATTTGCCTGTTTTGGTTACAAGATTCCATCTTTTTATTACGTTAAACCATGAGGAATTAAAAATGATTCAAGCAAAGAAATCAACACAATCTGATAATAAGCTGCAATCAAAGGCAGGAACAAAGTCAGCACAGTATGGACTATCCGTTCACACTGGTACCCATGCTGGAGAGGGAGCAGTACTGCTGGCTAAATACACACTGGAGGCTGGAGAAGAAGGAGGACCAGTATTGCTGGCTAAATACACACTGGAATAAAATGTTTTATTAAATACTTGATGTTTTAGTTTTTAAAGTCAAAGGACTTAAAGAAATCCGATTTTTCTAAAAAATCGGATTTCTTATCATGTTCGATAACTGATAACTAATTATGGGTGTGCAATTACCAATAAAGTCGATGCACGGCGTAGCACACATTCCAAAGCGCGTTTAAGATTTTCCGGATCCAGTGCCGCAAAACTTTCATCTAAAATAATCAAATCAGCTTGTTGGAGAATGGCACGAGCAATATACAGCCTACTGCGTTCCCCATGAGATAATTGCCAGCCACTTTCACCAACCATTTGCTGTAATCCCGCCGGCATCCGTTCAAGCAAATCACCAAGTCCCAGTTCTTGACATAAAGCTTCAGCCTCTACCAAGTCTTTCGACAATGGAGGCCAACGCCGTCCCATCAACAGATTAAAAAGAAATGTTTCAGTAAATATATGATTTTCATGAAATTGTGGCGCCGTCACGATTTGTTTTCGCCAAACTTTGAGACCAATCCTTTGCTGAGTTATACCCCAATATAATAATTCGCCTGATTCGGGTACCAGCAAACCCGCTAATAGGGCAGATAAGGTCGATTTTCCACCGCCAGATGGCCCTTCCAATAAAAGACGATCTCCTTTTTGGATTTCTAGCTGACAAGCTTGCAAAATAGGCTCGGCATTGGCGTGATAACGGAAACTTAAATTCCGTGCGCTTAAAACAGGCACTTGTGCCGGCTTCCTTTTAATTTGGCTTGACAAAATGAATTGAGAAGAGGGTTGTTTTTCTTGACCACGAGTGGCGGCATGGAAAAGTGGTGCGACTTGTTTCCATGCAATCATAACACCTGTAAAACTAGCTATGCCAGTGACAAAATGTCCTAGGGATTGCGAAGCTAGCAAAATACCACCTAAACTAATTGCTAAGGCTGCAGAGGCTGTTGGTGCTGTAATAAAAGTGTAAACCACGCCTAATAACCCCACAACCAGCCAGCCACGTCTCACAATGCCCTTGATAATAATATTAAAACGATCAACTCGTTCTGAATAGCGCAAATAGCTTTCCAGAAGTTGATCTTCTTCATCATGCCAATGCTCAGGGGATTCCTGCGCTATACGGGTGCGATGCCCTACCATGCGTTCCACCAAATCGTTAGTCATTTCTCGGTAAATAGTTACCCATCTATTTGAATGTAGGTAATAATACCAGCACAGCCAGCCAGTGAATGCCAACCAGCCAAGTAGTAACAAGGCGTGAAATATCCCCCCAGCCCCGATAGTTAAAACGCCGACGGCGATAAAGAGTTCCAATACAGCAACCAGTGTGACTAATCCACCGCCCAAAGCCAGCGATTCTATGGAAGCTGCTTCCATCACCTGTCCTAAAAATTGCCCTGAACCTTTATGGCGAATTTCTTTTGGCTCTAGTTGCAAAATACCGTATAACAAACGTTGTTTAAATAAGCTACCCAAACCGAGGGAAAGTCGGTTTTCCATCCAAACACTGAGTAATTGTACAGGAATTGCCGTGAATAATAGCAAAGCCCAAGCCGATAACCAAGCCCACTCGAAATGCCCTTCTAATGCGCCTCTGCCAAGCAGCCACCATCCCAACAACATTAACAATTGTCCAATAAGACTCGCTCCAAGAATGATTAATAACTGACGTGGCAAACGGGCTGAACGAATCTGTTTTAAAAAATCATCCCCAGGTGAAAGACGCAAAAGCCAACAGCCTCCAATCGGTACTGAACCCAGTTGCTCGCGTAAAATAGCTTTTTTAGTAGCAGCTTGTCGTTTTTCAGGTACATTGACCTCGGTGAGTAATGTGGCAATGGTCTGAGCGATGGGGGCTTCCAAGTCAGAAACCAATACATCCCGCAATTCTATTAAATCTAGGTACCGCACTTTGTAGTTAGGCGTAATGACCTTGATGCCTTTTTTGCCTCCTTTAAGTACCGCCAAAAACAAGGGTGTTGTTTCACTCGGTAAGTGAATCAAAGCCGGGCCGATTTGTTGTATTCTTCGTTCCAGTTCCCCATAAGCTATTTCTACCATTTCAGTTTTAAGGCCAATCTGTTCAGTAGTGGCTACCATCCATTGGTCAATAACGCTATTATCCGCAGGACCATAATAGCCTGACAAGGTTTCGGGCCAACTGGAAAGTAAGCTGGCCTTTTTAGCAAGTATTGATAGGGCTTGATGTAATTGTGATGCTTGCCATCCATAAGAAGTCAAGTTTTGTGTGCTTTTCATATAACAAGTTGTGTGTGCTTTTCACCTATAGATGTTCAGATAAATAATTGAACCAAACGGTTACTGCGTTTCACAAAGGGCAGTCGCGGTGGCTTGCTCCTACAATGAAATATTTGATGTAGGTGCTATCCCTTAGTGTTCTCCCTTGTGAAACTATTTATCTGAAAAACTATATATTAATGGTTTACCCATACCTAGCTTTCCGTTCAAATGGGTACAATGTCGTGAAGTTATTTTTTAAGGAACATGCACAAAATAATTTATAAAACGAGCGAAGAAAATCTGACAGCTTTAGTTTTCGAGGTTTCCGTTTTTTTTCAAAAAATGGAAACTTCAAAATGATTTTATTTTATGCACATTCTTAATTGTTTAAGTTTAAAAAATGGTGGCTTTTTTTTCATGTTACAATACACTACACTTTTACGTTTCGTTTTTTGATTGATTTAACGCGCAAGCCCTTATTTGAAACCAGAATAGCTTATTTAAGGTTGTAAGTGACATCAAAACAATCTATAGATTAAGTTCGGAAACATGCACAAAGCTAAAGTTTTGAACTCCAAGATGCCCATTATTTGGAGTCCTTCGCTATAGCGTAGAGGGTTTTACGGGTGTTTCCGGATGAAGACTAGTTAGCCAGAAAAGTTTTGTCCAGCAAAAAATCAAATTTTTAAGTCGCAATATTTATCTGGATAACTATATTTTGCTTGATTTTTAACTTCATCTTTTTTAATCATCACACGGGAATTTAAAATGATTCAAGAAAAATCAACAACACACCATAGCTACCAAACTGGCAAGCAAGCACAGTATGGGCTATCCGTTCACACGGGTACCCGTGCAGGCGGGGAGATCGGAGATTTGCTCTGCATGGATATCAAAGTTATTCATGTTCTGGGTAGTCCGGTAGTGACAAAAGTGAAAAAATGTTCTTAAAAATATTTTAAGTGACGGGGTTGCTTTTTTCTTTTTTCGTGTTAAAATACGCTCTTAGGTGACATTAGACATTATACCGATTTAATGTAACCCATTGATTTACTTAAAATTCCTAGTTTGGTAAAGTTAATGAAATCAAGCACTTAAATTAAATCTGTATAATGTTTATTGAAAATAAATAAACCATTTCGTTGGCGTTTCTGACGCTTCGTGAAATAGGATTTTACTTATTTATTATTGACATTTGCTTGTTTTTAATTTTGATCAATTAAGGAACAGTGCCACAAACAAATACTATTTTTCAAAAATAGTATTTGTTGAAATGGATTATTTGCGTTGGTTATTTGCTGCCGCATCCCTAACGAGACTGACTCCATTGTTTTTATATTATGTATACGAGGATTAAAAAATGAAAATGACTTCGATTGCTAAGATATTCACAACCCAGCCAAAATCAACAAGCCACCGAACAAAAAAACAGCAGCAACGCCAGCAGCAGGCACGGTTCGGATTATCCGCCAACACAGATACTCGTGCAGGGTTTTATACATGGTTTTGTGCGGGAGACACCGAGGCGGAAGGAGGAGATAATGGATTGCGAGAAGGTATATACTAATCGCCAATCATTAGGATTGCTTTCTTATGAGCATAAGCTACGCTTTGATGGGTGACATTAAGTCAGCCATTTTTGAATGGCTGATTGACTTTTAATGACTTTATATTGCATTTAAATATATTGACTTGTACTCAATTTCATGATAGCATATCGCTCATTGTGATAAAAACGTCGATAAAATGCTTATCTTTATGTAATTAATAGCCACAGCATGAAAATGCACGACTTCGGAAGGCATAAGTTAAGTCTAAGTTTCATTTCAAATTTTGAAAAGTCGCCAAGAATTCACTAGATGACTTGGTATCGGATAAACAGTTTATCCATCATTGCGCTACCCCTAAGTTTTTTTGAGATGTGGCATACCAATGAAATCACAAATAAGTCTTTCCTAAAAAGTAACTTCTTTTGTAACTGTTTCAAAGTATTTTTTTGAGTTTAATTATTGATATAATAACAAAACGCCATAGTATTTACGTCATTGTGTTTTACAACCGTGAGGATTAAAAAATGAAAATGACTTATGAAGTTAAGAAATCCACAACCCAACCAAAATCAATAAGCCACCAAAGCAAAAAACCGCAGCAACGCCAGCAGGCGCAGCAGGCACGGGGACTATTCACCCATACGGCTACTCGTGCAGGTTATTATTCATGGTTTTGCGCGTCGGGTTAGCATAAGCTTTTGGGTGACATTAAAAATAAGTCACCCATTTCGTTGATTTTTTAAAAAGCTTGCTTTTTTCCTTTTTTGTGTTACAATACGTCCGTGGTGACGTAGAAAAATTAGTTACCAGGAGCAAAGACGTTTCAACGCTTCGTGAAATTGGAGTTTATTAATTATTGGCATTTTTATTTGCTTTTAGTTTGCTGTTAACGAGACTGACTCCATTGTCTTTAATGTAATATATAGAGGATTAAAAAATGAAAATAACTTGGATTGCTAAAATATTCACACCTAAAGCAAAATCGACAACAAGCCACCAAGCAAAAAGCCAGCAACACCAGCAGCATGCACAGTGTGGACTATCAGCCAACACAGATACCAGGGCGGGGGCTTATGAATGGTATTGTGACGCGGGCGAACCCCAGGATACCGCTACAGCTGGTAGTGGTAAGTGAGTAATTGTATTGGGTGTTGAAGACGTGGTGTGTATGAAGTAGCGAAAGGATATAGTTAGCCAGAATTGTTCTGGATAATTATACTATATATACCCTTCCTTATCTTAATGGCAAAAAAGGTGTTCCCATTCGGGAATGCCTTATCCATGTATTTCAACCTTTTTCGATACCTGGCATAAAAGGTTATTTTTAATTAGCCATTTTAAAACTTATTAATTCTTAATTAAAACTAACTCTTGCCAATTTGCCTAATTTTTTTATTGTCATTAAATCATGGGGAACTAAAAATGACTCAAACAGAAAAGAAGGAATCTACAACCCAAACAGCGACAGGCAGTTACCAAGCCAAGCACGGGAGGTACGGACTATCCACTCACACAGATATCCGGGCGGGTAATGTCATCTGTCATGGACTCGACGATCCGGAAAAAGTAGAATTATTAACGGAATTTTTTGGTCAAGAATCATAAAAAGGGTGGTTACAACGAAAATGTCGTCAAGTTATCTTTTAAATTTGGCACTCTTTAAAAGTGGCTGAATTTGTGTGCTATGTTGGTTATTTTGTCTGGACAAATTTCCGAAACATCAAAAATAAAAAGTACTTGATATTTTTGATAAAGCCAACATACACCCAAATAATTGATAAACTTGACAGGTTTTTAAGACCTGTTTGGTTTGTTTGAATAGGTATATTATTTTTTAGGAAGTTCCTCAGTTAAATAAATCGTTGACATTAGGTGCTAAGGTAACTTGCAAAAATTAATATACCCATGTCCAGACCTGTCAGGTTTTCAAAATATGATAGTGTTTTTCCTTGACATTTTTGAATTTGAATTTTTCCTGTTTATCCTGGTTAAGAGATTATTATGGAAAGAAGAAAAATGACTTTGCTGTTAATGTTAACCATTTTCAGTATATTTTTAATTGATTGTTCGGGTTCGGATATGCCTTTGGATACGCCTGTTGAATTTGTGGATATTCCAGGAAATGGGGTTGACATCAAGCATTTCAAGATGAGCAAAACAGAAATTACTAATCAACAGTATGTGAATTTCTTGAATTCGGCCCTGCGTGCTAATAAAATTACGGTTGGTCAAGTTGAACCATTAAATCAGTCGTTGTCAAAACCTAAAACGTCAAATCGTTTAATGAAACAAATGCGTCTTTATAAATCCAAAAATCAACAATTGGTTTATGATGAAAATGGTAATCGTATACTGGATTTATTAAATATTAGAACAATCGGAGATCATGATCATGACGGGGTTGTGGAACTATGGGAAATGAAAAACCCGTTAAATAGGTGCATGATTGAATATGACAAGGATAGTAAAATATTTAAAGTAGTTAATCCAAAAGAGGTTGATTGGAATATCTATTTTGATAATGATAATCTTCCAGATGGAATAGAGGCTGTTGATTCCATAACTAATTGGGCCGAGTTGCATGAATTTTGGCCTGAAGAAGTCTCTTTTGAAAGAAGACAGCAGGTTACTTTTGATAAAGGGGATTATAATAAAGATGTACTCTTTGTGGGCATTCATGATTTAGATTTTGAATTACCTTCACACGAAGAAGTAAAGAAATGGCCGGTCATTTTTATTGAGTACTACTCAGCAAAAGCATTTGCTGATTTTTATGAATTTGATTTGCCTACTTCTAAAGAGGTTCAATGGGCAGGCGCGGCTGGAATGGGATATAAATATGGAACAAATGACGGTACTATAACTACCAAGAATGTCATTTATAATGATCACTCTGTAGCAAATGATTATACCAGACTAGCTAGGGGGGGTCTCGACCACACAACATGGCCAGGACAACACAAAGGACATGTTCAACCTGTTGCTTCTTGTCCTCCAAATTCCTATGGTGTATATGATTTGTCAGGAAATGTTATTGAATGGACAAAATCAAAAAATAGTCCAGAACTAAATTGTCCTGTAAAAGTTTCTTCTGATTTTGAGACACGTATAACTATTGGCGGAGGTTGGACGTATCCTAAAGAATACTTATCACTGTCCAAAAGATGTTTTACGGAATCAAACATCGCTGCAACCAATGACCATTTTGGATTTAGAGTAATTAGAAGGTAGTATTTTTCTGGAACAACAATTTGGTAAGGACAAACCGAGATCGAATTGTATATCCCTAACATATAGCCTGTAAGCTAACTCGCCAATAATACCCATTTCAAAAATGCCCCGTCTGGACATGGGTATATTAATTTTTGCAAGTTACCTTAGGCGGCAAAAAATGGTGGGCAACGAAAAGATGTTCTCCATAAGTAGGAAATTGATGAAGGGCGCCGTCTTTTAATTTAAATGATTGGGACCATTTACAATAATTATTGTCAATAAACAACTTAGGATATTTATTAAAAATGAAAAAGACTCAAAAGGTAAAAAAATCCACAACTCAAACATCGACAGGCAGTCACCGAATCAACCACAGCAAGCAGCGGAGTTACGGACTATTCACCCACACGGCTATCGCAGCGGGTTTTATTTTGTGTCAGGAAGTTGAGGACGAGGAACAAGGTAAGCGATATTTAGAAGGCATTTTTTAGAAGAGGGAAGTAAATTAACGGTTACCAATTAAAGTTTGGCAAAATTCGTACTACAATTTAGCACAATAATGGTATTATTGTCAATAAACAACCATAGAATTTATTAAATAATGAAAAAGACTCAAGAAGCTAAGAAATCCACAACCCAAACATCGACAAACAGTGACCAAGCGAACCACAGCAAGCAGCAGAGATACGGACTACTTGCCCATACGGGTATCGCCGCTGGTGCTGGACAGGATGAAGAATCGGGTTTGATGTTTTGTCAGGGGTTTGATGACAAGGAAACAGGAATACAATTAGTTGAAGGACTTTATAAGTAGAACTTGTATTTCAATCTGATTTTTCAAAAACTTGACTCCATCTTTTTTAAGACAGAACTGAGTGAATAAAAAATGACTCAAACAGAAAAGAAAAAATCCACAACACAAATCGACAATAGCCACCAAACTAAAGCAATGCTAAAGCAAGCACAGTACGGATTATCCGCCCACACAGATATCCGTGCGGGGTATCATTACCATGTGCTTGGTAATGTACACAATCATCAATTTTTGGAATTTGATAGTGGCGGGAAGGTTGAAGAGGGGAAAATTGTTTAGCGAAAGGTAACTATTCAGGGCAACCATGAAGGATTGCCCCTACAACAATATTTTTATGTAGAGTGACGAAAATATAGTTAGCTAGAAAAGTTTTATCCTAAAAAAGTAGTAAACAGTGAGCCTTAGAATAAATTCTAAGGCTAAAAGCTTAAGTAGGCTAAAGCCTACTAAATCAGTTATAGACATTCAGAAAAATAAATTACTTCGGCACGAAATTTCACAAGGAGGCAATCGCGGCGGTTTGCCCCTACAATATATTATGCCATCAATAGTAAGGGTGGACGTTTGCCCTTAGCCTCCGAATTTATTCTGAGGCTTTTTTATAACTGTAAACCACTTTTGAAGAGGGCTGCCAAAAATTGGATTTTTTGCTGGATAAAACTTTTCTGACTAACTATACGACAAGAATGCCGTGAAGTTATCCTTTATAGGTTTAAAGAAGGGTTACTTTTTTTCTTTTTTCGTGTTACAATGCCTCGTGGTGACATCGAACGTCACCCGTTTTTTGAACTGGCGTTTCCAAGATGAAATATTTTTTTGAGTTATTGGCTTATACATAGTTCTGCCGATATTTAATAAGACTCCATTGTATTTACGTCATTGTGTTTTACAACTATGAGGATTAAAAAATGAAAAAAACTTACAAGGTTAAGAAATCCACAATCCAACTAAAACCGACAAGCCACCGCGCAAAAAAAACGCAGCAAGCACGGCACGGATTATTTGCCAGCACGAATACCCGTGCGGGGTATTCAGCATATTTTAAAGGAGGATATTGAGGAGAATTAGTGCTTAAAAATTAAGTCTATTTAGGTAAGATATTTGAAAAGTAGAATTATTTAGTGAAAGGATAAGTGCCATTATATACCTCCTTATCTTAATTTCAACAAAGGCGTTCCCTTATGTTCGGGAATGCCTTTTTTTTTCAAAAAAAGATTTCTTTAAAAAGATTTCTTTTTTCGTGTTGTTAATAATCACTTATTGATTTGGTGCAGTTCCTATCATCTCCCAAAAAATAAATATTTATATATTTCAATAAGTTATATTTATCATGTAAAAACACGAAAACAAATAACTAATTGATTTTTAGTGACTTTGAATTTTATGGGAGACAGGAGAAACTGCACCCTATTGATTTACTTTTAATGACTTTATATTGCATTTAAATATATTGACTTGTACTCAATTTCATGATAACATATCGCTCATTGTGATAAAAACGTCGATTAAATGCTTATCTTTTGTAACTAATAGCCACAGCCTGAAAATGCACGACTTCGGCAAGGCATAAGTTAAGTCTAAGTTTCATTTCAACTTTTGAGTAAAAGTAGCCAAGAATTCACTAGATGACTTGGTATCGGATAATAAGTCACCCATTTTTTGAATTGGCGTTTCAAGATGAAGTATTTTTTTGAGTTATTGGCTTATGCTTATGTATGCCGATATTTAACAAGACTCCATTTACGTCATTGTGTTTTACAACTATGAGGATTAAAAAATGAAAATAACTTGCAAGGTTAAGGAATCCCAACCAAAATTGACAAGCCCCCGCGCAAAAAAAACGCAGCATGCACGGTACGGATTATCTGCCAACACGAGTACCCGTGCAGGGTATTATTCGTGGTTTAAAGGAGATGGATTAGGAGGGGGGGATTATGATGATACACTAAAAAAATAATATACCCATTCATTACAGAAACCAAGTTTTTTTTTTAACTTGGTTTTTAGTTTGTTGAAGTTGGGTATGTTATTAGATATTTAAGTGAATTTGATTTGATGGTTGTAAGCATGGGAAATGGGGTTGCTTTTTTTTAAAATAATGCTTTGTGGTGACATCAAAAATGAGTCACCCATTTACTTGCGTTCAAAATGAAGTATTTTGTGTGTGTGTAATCATGACATGAGGGTTAAAAAATGAAAATGATTCAAGAGGTTAAGAAATCCACAATCCATACAACGACTAAAAGCCACCGAGCTAACAGCAAGTTGGTTTGGTACGGATTATCCATTCATACGGCTACCCGTGCGGGTAATGGTCATACCGATACATGGAAGAAATGGAATGGCGAAACAAAAGCTGAGACCAAAAAAGCGGCAATAGAAGAAATAGGATTGTAAATCAAAAAACATGAAGGTGGCTAAATAAGATAAGAATGTTACCCTTCTTATCTTTATGTTAACAAAGGTGTTCCCATGTATTCGGGAATACCTTTTTTTTGATTTCCCTACCTGCTCCAGATCAACTATATTTTTTCATATATCGTGCGTTACGTTAAAAATCATTGTAACTCGATCTTCTAGTTTTTTGTAAACCATTGATTTTAAAAGAAATATAATTTTAGGCC
>Ga0136651_10001238_pt1 | contig 14105 bp, 12 predicted proteins | sample Mar14236cmmetaG_FD_94867 | JGI IMG/M metagenome (GOLD analysis project Ga0136651, IMG submission 94867) | Marine hydrothermal vent microbial communities from Guaymas Basin, Gulf of California to study Microbial Dark Matter (Phase II) - Marker... ...
TTAAGCAATATTGTGACGTCTAAAATAATGCTGGCGGAAGAAAAAAATGAAGAATTAGGGAAGTTGTCCCGGCATGAACTGGAGGTATGGCAGTGAAAAACAGAACCTCTTGAAAAAAAAATAAAATTATTGCTGGTCCCGGTAGATCCCCAGGATAAAAAAGATGCAATTGTTGAAATCCGTGCCGGCACAGGTGGGGACGAAGCCAGTATTTTTGCAGGAGATTTGTTTCGCATGTATTCAAAGTTTGCCGAAAACAAAGGCTGGAAAATTGAGATTAATCGCTTCACAGAAGGTACATCCGGAGGGTATAAGGAGATTGTGTTCACACTCAGGGGAGACGGCGTATACGGAATTATGAAATACGAATCGGGCGTTCACCGTGTACAGCGGGTGCCTCAGACCGAGACCCAGGGTAGGGTGCATACATCTGCTGCTACCGTAGCAGTATTACCAGAAGCAGAAGAATTTGATATTGAGATTAAACCGGAAGACATTCGGAAAGATACCTATTGTTCTTCAGGACCAGGAGGACAATCCGTCAACACTACTTATTCTGCCATACGCCTAACCCATATCCCTACCGGCATCGTAGTTACCTGTCAGGATGAAAAATCCCAGTTGAAAAACCTGGATAAAGCCATGTCTGAACTACGCACCCGTTTGTACCATATCGAGTATCAGAAATATCTTGATAAAATCGCCTCTAAAAGAAGAACCATGGTCTCTACCGGAGACCGGTCGGCAAAAATCCGTACTTATAATTACCCCCAAGGCAGGGTAACCGACCACCGAATCAACCTGACATTGTATAACCTGCAATCTATTCTTAACGGGGATATTCAGGAACTGATCGACAAACTGCAAATGGCAGAAAATGCAGAAAGGCTGAAAGAGAGCGAGATATAGTCGCAGCAGTTGTTTTTTTCTCTTTTTTTATTGAATCAAAAAGAAAAAATTATTACCTTGTAAATCATTTATCAAAAACCCAATGCCATGAAACGATCTTTTTTCGTTATCTTACTGTTGACCGGAATAGTTATGACTGCAGGTATGAGTGCCTGCAAATCCAAAAGCACCAAAAAAAGTAAAAGTGAAAAAGCCGTAACCTCAACACTTACCCCTGAAAAACTGGCTTGGAAACTGGGTGTTCAGTGCTGGACTTTCAAAGAGTACACTTTTGCGGAAGCCCTGCAAAAGATCAAACAACTAGGCTTAAAATATGTTGAAATGTTTCCCGGACAAGAAATCGGAGGAGGTTACGAAGGAACCACCAATTTTACTGCCGATGCGGATGCCCGGGCTGCTATGAAAAAACTGCTGCAGGAACATGACGTGACATTGGTCAATTACGGGGTAGTAAATGGGAAAAACAATGAAGAATGGAAGCAGATCTTTGACTTTGCCAAAGACATGGGAATACAAACCCTTACCGCCGAACCTGCCCCCGACCAGTTGGACTATGTGGAAAAACTGTGCGATGAGTACGGGATTAACATCGCCATTCACAACCATCCCAAACCCTCCTTTTACTGGAGCCCGGACACAGTGCTGAAATATGTGGATGGCCGTTCCAAAAGAATCGGAGCCTGTGCCGATGTAGGCCATTGGGTTCGTTCAGGTCTTGATCCGGTTGAATGTCTGAAAAAACTGAATGGACGTATCATCTCATTACACTTCAAAGACCTCAACGAAAAATCCAGGGAGGCTCATGATGTTCCCTGGGGAACGGGCATATCCGATGTGCCGACCATATTGAAGGTTCTGAAAAATCAGGGGTTTAAAGGTGTTTTCAGTATCGAGTATGAATACCACTGGAAAACATCTATACCCGAATTGGAAGAATCTATCAAAAATTTCAATAAGTTTGTCTCGGAACTCTGATTCCTAAAAAAGCCTCCGGATGAACCGTAATGAGTTATTTGATCATATACGCAGGAAAAAAAGTTTTTTGTGTATAGGACTTGATACAGATATATCGAAGATCCCGGCACATCTGCTTAAAGAAGAAGATCCGGTATTTGCGTTTAACAGGCAGATCATTGATACCACATATTCTTTTGCCGTAGCTTATAAACCGAATTTGGCCTTCTATGAAGTAAACGGGGATTCCGGATGGCGGTCATTAAAGAAAACGGTTGATTATATCCGAAAAACAGATCCTTCGATTTTCATTATTGCGGATGCCAAGCGGGGCGATATCGGAAATACATCGCGTCTGTATGCCCGTGCTTTTTTTGAAACTCTCGGCGCAGACGCCCTCACTGTAGCTCCATACATGGGCCACGATTCCGTGCTTCCTTTTTTGAAATACAAAGACAAATGGGTAATCCTGCTGACACTCACTTCCAACCCAGGGGCAGAGAATTTTCAGTTTTTTTACAGCGAAAAAGAACAAAAGTTTCTGTACCAAAAGGTTTTACAGGTAGCTGCCACATGGGCTTCTCCCGACAACCTGATGTTCGTGACAGGAGCCACACGGGCTGAGAAACTAAGCAACATCCGGCAATGGGTACCGGATCATTTTCTGCTGGTTCCCGGTGTAGGGGCACAGGGGGGCAACGTGGAAGAAGTGGCCCGTTATGGCATGAACGACCGGTGCGGATTGCTGGTAAATTCTTCCCGGAGCATTATCTATGCGGGAAAAGACAAGGATTTTGCCCGGGATGCTGCCCGGGAAGCACATGCTCTACAGCAAATGATGGAATACCTCCTGACACAAAAAGGGATACTATGACTTTATCATAACTTTCTTGAAAGAAGCACTATTACATTTTATCTGGCATCAGCGACTGTACGACCCTGAAAAACTGATCACCGCTGAGGGTGAACCCGTGAAAGTGCTCTCGCCGGGTCGCCCCAACAGAGATGAAGGACCTGATTTCCTGGAAGCCAAAATCAGGATCGGCAACATGTTGTGGGCCGGGAACGTGGAGATACATAAAAAAGCATCCGACTGGTTTCGGCACGGCCATTTTCATGATCCCTTATATGATTCTGTAATACTGCATGTGGTAGCACAAAATGACAATCCTGTCACCCGTTCGAATGGGGAAACGATCCCGGTAACAGAACTCTCTTTTGACCCGGCTTTGCAGGACAACTATGAAATCCTGATGAATAAACGCAGCTGGATAGCCTGCAGCAACTATCTTCATCGTATCGACCCGTTTGTGATCAAGCATTGGCTGGGAAGGCTTGTGATCGAGAGACTTGAAAAGAACACTGCAGAAATACAAAAGGAACTGGAAGAAACCGGCAATAACTGGGAAGAAGTCTTATATCGTTTTCTGGCCCGGGGATTTGGACTAAAAGTCAATACCCGGCCTTTTTATCTTACGGCTCGCTCACTGCCCCTGAAATATCTCGCCAAACACCGTGACAACCTGATGCAGGTGGAAGCCATGCTGTTCGGACAGGCAGGATTACTGGACACCAATCTGTTCGGTGATAAATATTATGAGGCGTTGAAAAAAGAATATCACTACCTTCAAAAAAAATTTTCACTGACCCCTGTCGCCGGCTCCTGCTGGCGACAGATGCGTATGCGTCCCTCTTCTTTCCCAACCATCCGCATCGCAGAGTTTGCCCGTTTTATACACCAACATGAACATGTTTTTTCCCGGGCAATGCAAAAACCCTCACTTACCAGGTTGGAATCCTTATTCAACATCACGCTGGACGGATACTGGGACACACATTATCTTTTCAACAAATCTGCCAAAAAACAAAAAAAGAGCTTCGGGAAACAGGCTTTCCAAACGTTATTGATCAATGTGATTATCCCTTTTTATTTCATCTATGGTAAGATCACCGGAAATGATGAGTTCAGGGAAAAAGCACTAGATATACTCGAAAAACTGCCTGCCGAGAAAAACCGGATCATCCGCCTTTGGGAAGAAACCGGCATTCATGCGGATAATGCTTTTTACTCGCAGGCCTTACTGCAACTTAAAAATGCTTATTGCAATCCGGGACGATGTCTCGAATGCCGTATTGGCATGAAAATAATGACACACAATCTTTCCCGATAATAATATTTCTAAAGTATGGAAGAAGAAATGTGCCCATCCGAACATACCATTCGGTACAGATTTGAAGTGTGTTGTCAATCCCTCCATTCTAACCCTATAAACCTTTTTGACCTTTAGACCTTTTTGACTCTTCTTTTATCTATATTTGTATCAACAATTCTCTTCGTTTATTTATTCTGTCAAATATAAATGCACAGGCATCATATAATATCTGAAACAGAAAGTAGCAAGTTATCCTTACGCCTTGCCATTGTTCTGCTTATATCCCTTGTCACACTGGGAGTAATCGGTTACATGATACTGGAAGGTTATTCTTTTATTGATGCCCTTTACATGACAATAATTACCATCTCCACCGTCGGGTTTAGGGAGGTAAGAACCCTTTCGGGTTCTGGAAAAATATTTACCACCCTGCTGATCATCTTTAGTTTTGGGATCTTCGTCTTTGCAATCTCCAATCTGACACGCTATTTGCTGGAAGGAATTTTCAAAAATACTTTTTTATTAAAGAGAATCAAGAAAAAAATCAAGAAATTGGAAAATCATATTATTTTATGCGGATATGGCCGGAATGGCAGACAGTCCGCCAAAGAACTCTCTGATCACGGAAGAGATTTTGTGATCATTGAAAACAACCCTCTGCATCTTGAAACCCTGGAAGATAAACAAAACCTTCTGGTTATTGAAGGAGATGCCACCCAGGAAGAAACACTTCTGGAAGCCGGACTCGAAAGGGCCGAAGCACTCATCACAACCCTGCCCAACGATGCCGATAACCTTCTGATTGTGATCACTGCCCGGCAGTTCAACCCCGGCATGACCATCATCAGCCGGGCTTCTGACGAAAGGGCCGAAAAAAAACTGAAACGTGCCGGTGCTACAAACGTCATAATGTCAGATAAGATCGGCGGTCAGCGGATGGCCAAGCTTGTCGTACAGCCGGATGTAGTAGAATTTTTGGAAAAAATCATGCTGCAAAGTTCTTTTGATGTCAACCTGGAGGATATCTCCTGTGAGGAAATGTGCGATCTGTTTGACCATAAATCTATTAGGGATCTGGGCATACGGAACAAATCCGGAGCTAACATTATCGGCATGAAGAAAAACGGGGAATATCTCTTCAATCCGGATCCAGACGTGCTTTTGGACAAATCCGATAAACTGTTCGTGTTGGGCAAACCCGACCAAATCACTCTGATGAAAAAACTTTTACAACAGGGAGAAATATAAGCCTGGCGAAACCTACGCAAACTCTTGTAGCTCAAATAAAAAGAATAAAATCTATTCAGAATGTTGATTTAATGAAAAAAAACCGTAATTTTGCAAATCCCTTAGATAGGGTCTATAAATTGTTTAACCAGTAGAAGAATTATGTATTTAACGGCAGAAAAGAAAAAAGAATTTTTTAAGAAGTACGGAAAGTCGGCAGAAGATACCGGCTCTATAGAAGCACAGATTGCCCTGTTTACTCACAGGATAGCACACTTGACAGAGCATCTGAAAATGAATAAAAAAGATTATTCTACTCAGCGTGCACTGCTAAAGCTTGTCGGAAAACGCCGTAGTCTTCTTGATTACCTGAAACAAAGGGAAATCGAACGCTACAGGAGTATCATCAAAGATCTTAAGATCAGAAAGTAAACAAAGGGAGGCAATTGATACCGATTGCCTCTTTTTGTATTGTATTTAAACCATTCATGATTTAAGTTATTTAGTACAATGTCAGATATTTACACAAAAACAATTGATCTGGGTGACGGCCGTGAGATTGTTTTGGAAACAGGCAGGCTGGCACGGCAGGCCGACGGTGCTGTTTTATTAAAAATGGGACGTACCATGTTGCTGGCCACCGTCGTATCTGCCAAAGAAGCCAAGGAAGATGTGGACTTTATGCCACTCTCCGTTGATTATAAGGAAAAATTTGCCAGCCTGGGACGTATCCCCGGCGGTTTTATGAAAAGAGAAACACGTCCTTCAGATTATGAAATTCTGGTAGCCCGTCTTGTAGACAGGGTATTAAGACCTTTGTTCCCGGATGATTACCATGCTGAAACCTTTGTCAACATCAATCTTATTTCAGCCGATAAAGACACCATGCCTGATGCCCTGGCCGGTCTGGCAGCTTCAGCTGCCCTGGCAGTATCGGATATACCAATTCAAAAACAAATATCAGAAGTAAGAGTGGGAAGATTAAATGGTGAATTTCTCATCAATCCTACGTTCTCCCAACTGGAAGAGTGTGATATCGATATTATCGTCGGCGCTACCAAAGACAACATCATGATGGTCGAAGGCGAAATGAAAGAAGTTTCCGAAGCAGAAATGCTTGAAGCCATGAAATTTGCGCATGAGGAAATCAAGAAACAATGCCAGGCCCAGGAAGAAATGATGAAGGATTTGAAGATTGTCAAGAGGGAATATGCAGGTGACGTGGAAGATGAAGCCCTGAAGGAAAAAGTGATAAAAGAAACCTACGATAAAATTTATGCTATCGCAAAACAGGGCATCCCTGACAAGCATAAACGGTCGGAAGCTTTTGATCAGGTACAGGAAGATTTCCTTTCCCAATATAGTGAAGAAAAGCGGGAAGAAATTGAGTCATTGGTAAAACGATATTTCCATGATGTTCACAAAGAGGCTGTCCGCCGCTTGATTCTGGATGAAAGTGTACGGCTTGACGGTCGAAAACTGGATGAAATAAGACCTATCTCATGCGAAGTGGATTTTCTGCCTGCAGCCCATGGCTCGGCGCTGTTTACACGTGGTGAAACACAATCACTTACTACCGTAACCCTGGGCACCAAGCTGGATGAAAAGATCATTGATGAAGTTTTGGTACAGGGCACTGAAAAATTTGTCCTGCATTATAATTTCCCGCCGTTTTCTACCGGCGATGCCCGTCCTAACAGAGGAGTAAGCCGCCGCGAAGTAGGACATGGCAATCTGGCCCACCGCGCTCTGAAAAATATGTTGCCTCCGGAAAGTGAAGTCCCTTACGCCATACGAGTGGTATCTGATATCCTCGAATCCAACGGATCTTCTTCTATGGCTACCGTATGTGCCGGAACACTGGCCCTGATGGACGCCGGGATTCAGATCAGAAAACCGGTCTCAGGGATTGCCATGGGCCTGATCACAGACAAAGAGAGTGATAAATTTGCAGTGCTTTCAGATATCCTGGGCGATGAAGATCACCTGGGTGACATGGACTTCAAGGTTACCGGTACCCGTGACGGCATCACCGCTACCCAGATGGACATCAAGGTGGACGGTCTTCCATACGAAATCCTGGAGAAAGCACTGGACCAGGCTAAAAGAGGCAGAATGTACATCCTGGACATCATGGAGCAAACCATTGATAAACCCAGACCCGAACTGAAGCCACACGCCCCCAGAATTATCCAAATGACTATTCCGAAAGAAATGATCGGTCCGCTGATCGGCCCCGGAGGGAAAATCGTTCAGGAAATACAGCGCGAAACCAATACTACAATCGTGATCGAAGAGATCAGCGATGTGGGGGTGGTGGATATCTATGGCGAGAATAAAGAAGCCATTGATAATGCGGTAAAAAGAGTTAACGACATTGTTGCCCTGCCAGTAGTTGGCACTACATATAAAGGAATTGTAAAATCGATTGTTCCTTTTGGCGCTTTTGTTGAGATCATGCCAGGAAAAGAGGGCCTTTTACATATCTCCGAAATCGCCTGGAAAAAAATCAATGACGTTAATGATGTTTTGAAAGAAGGGGAGGAAATTGAAGTTAAACTGATCGGACAGGATGAGAAAAACGGGAAAATGAAGCTTTCCATGAAAGCCCTTCAGCCCAAACCCGAAAATTATGAAGAAGAACACAGGAGACAGCGCCCTCATCGGGATCACCGGGATAATCGCGATCATCGCGATCGCAGAAAACCCTACGGATCTTCTCACCGGCACGATAACCCGAAAGATTCTAAGTAATTTTTTCAGAATGATACCAAAAAGGTCATGAAATCTCATGACCTTTTTTTGTATCTTTCAACCACTTTTATCACACTTCCGTTAAAATGGAGAAACGTTCAGATAAAATGATACCGGGTTTCCGGAAAATGAAGTTTCCCGGAATGAAAGCACGGCATTTGCGTCTGGACCGTTTCCTGCGGATGACGGATAACCTGGACAATCAGCCTTATTGCCCTGAATGCCGGTCACTGGCCGAAGCAGCAGAACAACTTTCAAAACAAACCATGCAAACGGAAAAAGACTTCCAACAATTTGAAATACAGTACTTGAATCTCTTCAGAAAGATCAATGAACATCTGAAAATATCTCATAGGTACCGTCTTCCTAATTATTTTATTTCTCTCTATTCCCTGCTCTATACTATCGTGGGCATATTGGCAGGACTGTTTGTCGTTTATCTGGGACGCACCGGCAACTTCGGAAAATGGAGCTATGAAATCGGGGCGCTGCTCGGTTTTGTCACCGGCCTTGCCATCGGAAGAATATCAGGATATCGCAAAGACAAACAGATAGAAAATGAACACAAGAACCTGTTTTGAAAAAATACCTTAAAAAAAGAAAAAAAGTGATCCCTGCGACAAAATCTTTATCACCTAAAACCAATACACATGAAAGCAAATTTTCTGTTTTTATTACTCCTTGCAGGACTTATTACAGGGGCTGTTTCCTGTAATTCTGGACGCATTCATTATCCCGTAACCAAAAAAATAAACCAAGTGGATGACTACTTCGGTGTCAAGGTTCAGGATCCGTATCGCTGGCTGGAAAACGACACCTCAAAAGAAACGGAAGCCTGGGTTAAGGCAGAGAATAGTATCACCTTTGCTTATCTGAACAAGATTCCCTTCAGGGGAAAAATAAAAAAACGACTTGAAGAGTTGTGGAATTACCCAAAAATGTCTTCCCTGTGGAAAGAAGGAGGATATTATTTCTTTGCAAAAAACAACGGAATGCAGAACCAGAGTGTTTACTACATCCTGAAAGACCTGAAAAGTGAACCACAGGTGATCCTCGACCCCAATAAGTTATCCGAGGACGGGACCGTAGCTTTAAGCAATTTCTCTGTTTCCAAAGACGGGAAATATCTGGGTTACGGTATTTCCCGCAGCGGCTCCGACTGGCAGGAATTTTTTGTCAGGGACATTCAAACAAAAAAAGACCTGCCCGATCATCTGAAATGGATCAAATTTTCGGGCCCGGCATGGCATGGTCAGGGTTTTTATTACAGCAGGTATGCCAAACCTGTCAAAGGACAGGAGTTGATAGCTTCCAACCGCAACAGCAAGGTGTATTTTCACAAGACAGGTACGCCTCAGGAAGAAGACCGACTGATCTATGAAGATCCTGAACATCCCGACTGGAGCTTTTCTCCTGACGTCACCAAAGACCAACATTATCTGATCATTTCCGTTACCCGATCCACCAGCGGAAATGCCCTGTATCTAAAAGATCTTACACAAAAAAACGCTCCGCTGGTTAAAGTGGTTGAGAACTTTGATCACGATTACTGGGTTGTTGATCATACCGGTAACCAACTGTTGATCATGACCAATGATCAGGCTTCCCGCTACAAACTTATTGCCTTAAAAGATAATGATCTGAATATGGATCATGCGGAGGTAGTCTTGCCGGAAAATGAAAAGGAAGTGCTCACCGGTGTTGTTTTGGGAGGAGATAAGCTGATCGCAGAATATCTCAAAGATGCCCATTCCGTGTTAAATGTTTATGACCGGCAGGGACATTTTCTCCATGAGGTTTCCCTGCCGGGGATAGGTACGGTAGGGGGATTTCATGCTACACCGGGAGAGAATCTGGCTTTCTATACGTTTACTTCCTTTACCTTCCCCTCGGTAGTTTATAAATATGATATTGCTAACAACCGCTCGGATGTTTACTTCAAACCGGACATTGACTTTGATTTCGATAATTATGTAACCAAACAGGTCTTTTATTACAGCAAAGACAGCACACGTATTCCCATGTTTGTCGTTTATCGAAAAGACCTTAAAATGAACGGAAAAAACCCTACATTGCTCTACGGCTATGGTGGATTTAACATCAGTCTTACTCCTTCTTTCAAGGTCTCCCGGCTGGTATGGCTGGAAAACGGAGGTGTATATGCCATGGCTAATCTGCGGGGTGGAGGGGAATACGGAGAAGAATGGCACAAGGCCGGCACAAAAATGCATAAACAAAATGTATTTGACGATTTCATCTATGCGGCCAAGTACCTGATCCACGAAAAATACACCTCGCCCGACTACCTGGCCATCCGGGGGGGGTCCAACGGAGGGCTGCTGATTGGCGCTGTCGTTAACCAGGCACCGGAATTGTTCCGGGTAGCCCTGCCGGCTGTCGGCGTGATGGACATGCTGAGATATCATAAGTTTACCATAGGTCGTTACTGGGCATCCGATTACGGTACAAGCGAAGACAGTAAAGAGATGTTCGAATACCTGTACCACTACTCCCCCCTGCATAACATCAAACCAGGAAAACCTTACCCGGCCATGATGATCACTACAGCCGACCATGATGACAGAGTGGTCCCGGCCCACAGTTTCAAATATGCAGCTACCTTGCAGGCTACCTGCAAAGGGAAAAACCCTATACTGATCCGGATCGAAACAAAAGCAGGCCACGGAGGAGGCAAACCTACCACCAAACAGATCGAAGAAGCTGCCGACTTATATGCTTTTACTTTTTATAATATCGGAATAGCCCCGAAATATTAATTTCAACACTCTTTTCCTTCTTTCCTGCATGAAGAAAAAAATAAAGTATAACTACATCGTAATCGAAGGAAACATCGGAGCCGGGAAGACCTCCCTGGCCACTATGATCGCCCGGGATTATGGAGCTCGTCTTATCCTGGAACAATTCGAAGACAATCCTTTCCTGGCAAAATTTTATGTCCAGCCCGAAAGATACGCCTTTCCGCTGGAAATGTCATTTCTGACCGAAAGATACAATCAATTAAAACATGAACTGGCCCATCCCGAATTGTTTACCAGCTTCACTATCGCTGATTATTATTTTTCCAAATCCCTGATCTTTGCCCAGAACAACCTGAACCGTGACGAGTACAACCTGTTTCAACAGATATTCTCTATTATTTACGATACTCTTCCACGCCCTGACCTTTATGTGTACTTGCATGTGTCTATCGAACGCCTGCTTAAAAATATTGCACAGCGAGGAAGGGATTATGAAAAAAACATACATACTGAATACCTTGAAAAGATCCAAAATGGCTATTTCAGGTTTATGCGTCAGGAAAAATATATCCCTTTCCTGGTTTTGGATATTAACAACATCGATTTTGTAAAAAACAGAGGTGATTACAAGAAGTTAACCCATATAATTTTTTCCGGAGATTATACCCCCGGGATTACACGTACACGTAAGTTAACCTGATTTTATCCCTTTCTGAAACCCTGAAATGCGATTATTTATCGTTTTTTCACAAAAATTTTAAGGATTTTTTTTTTTTTTTGCAAAACTTTGTAGTTTTGTATAGAATATGAAAATGTTTGCTAACATAACTTAAATAACTCATTAATTATGAAAAGATTAGTTTATGTATCTCTTGTGATTGTTACTGCTGCTGTTTTCAGCGGTTGCAGCAGTCTGAATAAAATGAAAAAAGAAGCCGGGAATATTAGTTATCAGGTTACCCCGAAAGTATTGGAAGAACACGCCGAACAGGTTAAAATTACCATTACCGGACAATTTCCTGAAAAATATTTCAACAAAAAGGCCACGCTTACAGCCACGCCGGTTTTGGTTTACAATGGCGGTGAAAAAGCTTACGCCCCCGTCACCTTACAGGGAGAAAGTGTGGAAGCCAACAACAAAACCATCAGTTATAACGGTGGTAAGTTTACCTACAACGGTGTGGTGGATTTCTCTGACAGCATGAGAATTTCCCATCTGGTATTAAGGGCTACGGCTTCTATCAAAACCAAGTCTGTCGATTTCGAACCTGTTCCTCTGGCCGACGGAGTAATTGCCACTCCCACTTTGGTAAAAAAAATGCCCAAACCTATTTTCATGCCGGATCATTATCAAAGAGTTGTCCCCAAAACAGGCGAAGCCGATATAAACTTCGTAATCAACCGTTACAATATACGCCGTTCAGAACTGAAAGCTGAAGATGTTAAGAATCTGTTTGATTTTATCCAGCAACTGCCGGCAACACCAAATCTGAAATATACCGGAAGCGAAATCCATGGTTATGCCTCTCCCGACGGACCTTACAAGTTTAACAACAAACTTAGTAAGAAGCGTGCTGACGTAGTGGATAAGTTCATGAAAAAAACGTTAAAGTCCGAGAAGGCCTTACCAAAAAATGACGCTAAATTCACTAATCATTCCACTGCAGAAGACTGGGAAGGGTTCAAAAAACTGGTCTCCGCTTCAAATCTGAAAGATAAAGATCTCATTCTGCGGGTTCTTTCCATGTATTCGGATCCGGAGGTACGGGAAAAAGAAATCAAAAACATGGCAGAAGCTTATGAACAACTGAAAAATGATATTCTTCCCAAGTTGCGTCGTTCGGTCATTCGCGTCAATGCTGACCTGATCGGGTTGTCGGATGATGAAATCCTGAATTATATTGAAACCAAACCGGACACCGTTTCCCTCGAAGCTATGCTGCATGCTGCCGGTCTTGTGAAAGATCTTGATAAAAAACTGAAATATTACCAAATGGCTTTCGACAAAGACCCGCGATGCATCCGTGCCATCAACAATATCGGAGCCGTTTATCTCCAGAAAGGCGATATAGCCAATGCCGAAAAAGCGCTCAAAAAAGCCCAGGCATTAAAATATGTAGACGCAGTTAAAGGCAACCTCGGATTTGTCGAACTCATGAAAGGAAACCTGGATAAAGCATCTGAGTACTTCACTTCCATGCAGAAACCTACCAAAGAATCCAACTTCGGACTGGGAACCATTGCCATTGTCAACGGAAAATATCAGGATGCTGTCAACTATTTCGGTACAGAACCTTCTTTCAATGCCGCACTGGCTAAATTACTCAATGGCGATGTACAAGGGGCCAAGAGTACACTGGACGCTATCGACCATACATGCAAATGGAAAGAGTATCTGAAAGCTGTCGTAAACGCCAGGTTGGGTGATGACAACGGTGTTTTTGAAAGCCTGAAAAAAGCCGTCGGAATGGATCCGAAACTGAAAGAAGAAGCAAAAACCGATATGGAATTTGCCAAATACTTTGAAAACGAACAATTTAAGGCCATAGTACAGTAAAAAATAAAATGCAATAAAAAAAAAGCGGCAATACGCCGCTTTTTTTTATACATATATATAGATACGGTTACTCCTTTATCTTAAGATAAAAATCCCATAAAACGATCCCTGCACTTACGGATATATTGAAGGAATGTTTAGTGCCAAACTGAGGTATCTCAACACAATAGTCACTGATATCCACGATCTCCTGAGCAACGCCTTTTACCTCATGACCAAAAATCAGCGCATAGCGGCTGTTTCTGTCAGGCTGAAATTTATCAAGAGGGATGCTTCCTTCCGCCTGCTCAACGGATAGGATGGTATATCCCTCATTTCGGAGTTTACAGACAGCCTCAGCCGTATGCTCAAAATATTGCCAGGGCACCGATTCGGTAGCACCAAGGGCTGTTTTCCTTATTTCCCGGTGAGGAGGACAAGCTGTTATCCCGCATAAAAACACCGCCTCGGCAAGAAACCCATCCGCAGTCCTGAAAACCGATCCGATATTATGAAGGCTCCGGACATTGTCGAGGATTATGATTACCGGAAACTTATGTGCTTGCCGGTATTCTTCAATGCTCTTCCGTCCAAGTTCTTCGTTCTTTAATTTCCTGAACTTTTTCCCTGCCATAATAATAGATTCACGCTTGTAAAAATACAGATAAATTTATCATACCGAACACTTCCTCCAACCGGAAATATATAAGCTGACAGGTTGAAAAACATATTTGATTTCTCATTGAAAAAAATTATTTTTAAAATTTATTAAACAGAACATTCGATGAATATACATGAGTATCAAGGGAAAAA
>Ga0136651_10001242_pt1 | contig 14097 bp, 14 predicted proteins | sample Mar14236cmmetaG_FD_94867 | JGI IMG/M metagenome (GOLD analysis project Ga0136651, IMG submission 94867) | Marine hydrothermal vent microbial communities from Guaymas Basin, Gulf of California to study Microbial Dark Matter (Phase II) - Marker... ...
AACTACAAGGATTAGTTATAATAAAGGATAAACCTAAAGGATAAACCTAAACGTCAGTGTCAAACCGTTTTGGTTCCTTTTTTATTTGTTAAAGAATTGTTGCTTTTTTGAAATTAAATGACATAACAAACAAAATTTCAAATCTAAGTCATTGAGTTTTAAAGAAAATCAGTTCATACTTCTATTTTGCAACAAGTCTCTTCGCTATTAAAACTGCCAACCATAAGCCAAAAACACACTGATGATTTGATCCTTATCAACCAGCGGACTATCATAAATGTCATCCCCAAGACGTTCATATTCCACTGCTGCAAATAAAGTCGACCGTTTACTGAGAGAATAAGTGGCATTGATAGCCGCAATGTAATTCAATGTTGCCTCACCTGTGTAAGCAGAGCGAGTTGCCCTAGCTTCTCTACCATTCACACCATAATAATAATTGACTAATTCCTCATTTTGCCATCTCACCCCAATACTCGGTGTCAGGATAGTCATTTTACCCGTTAATATATAAGTATTACCAACAGAAACCGTGACTTCTTCCCCCTCACTCTTATGGAGTAAATCAGTCACAGCCGACAGCTTAAATTCAAACGGACCTTCTCGCCATGTTGTTGCGATACCCCCGTCAAGGGAAAAATCACGATCTGCCATGCCCTTTAAAAGGGCATGCTCATCAGCATCATAGCCATCTAAACGAGGCGTGAGGATCAAATCAAAATGACCCTGCGCCCCCTCAGCCACACGATATCCTGCCTCTAAACCTTCAATAAAAAAATTCCCGCGCCGCACAATCATATGAGGCAAAAACAAGATTCTATTATCAATCGCTTCATAAGGTTCGGCACGAAAAAGAACCCCTAAACCAACGATACCATGCCAACTGTCACCTGGTTGATAAAGGGAACCCGCAAAAATAACAGGGCTAAACAGGGCCATACAAACCAATCCATAAAATTTTGTCATAAATCCCCCAATTCCTTTTTCATTCAAAAGAAGGCTTGAATTTATCAATGCTTTACAAATAAAAACCATGAACTGATATCAATGAACAATAAACAATTATCAATGCCACTCAAAAGTTTTTGCGAGCAAAAACTTGCAGCACCGCAGATCGGCTACGCTAAATCAATTATCATCTTTTGAACAATGCTCAATGATCAATTATCATCATTCAAACAATGCTCAATGCTCAATTATCAGTTCCAATATAAGAATTTATTCTACCTGTTTATATCATTAAGTAAAACAATATAGGGTGGGTAATGTGCTTGCCCACTGCTCCAAATTGTAGGCACTGATGGATTTGAGGGGAGAGAACACACGGAACGGCGCGTCTATAATGGGTGCGATTAAAAGTGCGGGGGTTATTAAATGCTCAAGTCAGGTGGTGGTGACTAACCTTTCACTTAATAAGTTTTTTAAGCTAGACAGTCTATTTGGGATGCTCTCCCCCCGCACTTTTAATCGCACCCTCTATAATGCTTAGACTTAAACTCTGTGGTACTCTATGGTATTTTATAAGCTTCGTAAAAAAAAGTGTCGGGCCAAACGCTGTTAAATTTCATTCATTAATTCACATTTAAACCTCACGTTTTTTCAAAGATGATGACAAAATCTTCAATAACCCCTATTTTACTCACCTTAACACTCACAGCCTGTGCAACCGGCGGCTTTATTCCCTCAGGACAATGTCCTCAAAATATTACAGTGAAAATTGATGGAAAAGCCACTGAGGTTACAGCCCCTAATTCTATTCAGGGTTTGAGCAATCCAGGTATGGAAATTATCGAGGGCCGTTTTGGTATCGGCCTGATAATTAAAGAAATGGGAATATTTGAAATACTTGATTTTGATGCCAAAAATCTAAAGGTAGGGAGCTTTACAGGAGAACAATTTCGCTTAACCAGGCGTCATTTCGAGGGCACATGCAGCCATGACAAGTACAAGCAAGACTCAAAATTGATTATTGAACAATATAACGCTGACACCGATCAAAAACTGAGAGGCTGTTTTTATGGCAAACTGAACTGTGGTGGTCAATTAATCGAAGTGAATGCACCGATTTCTGGTACAGTGCTTTAAAATTTCGCACATGAAATCACTGTTTCATAAGTTCAAAATCATTTATAATAATCCATTTTAGAGTTCAAAAAAATCAAACCCATTGTAGGGGCAATCCCTTGTGGTTGCCCATTACTCTTAAATTACATTGTAGCTGCTTACTTAATTATTGTAGGCATAGTCGGTATTTTTGGTCTACATTGATAATACTGGGCAACCACCTTGCCCACCCTGCTCGGTGGGCAACAGGGTTGCCCACATACAACTGATAACTTCCCAAACCGTTGAATAATCATTCTTTTTTAAATGAAGGGCAACCACCGCCCCATTTATCGGTGCTAGTGCCTATTTACAATGAAGCCGACAATATCGCGCCATTGATCCACAACATTCGCACCGCTTTGGACGATAAAATCGCCTTTGAGCTGATCTACATTGATGACAATAGCACAGACACCAGTTGGGCCATTTTGCAAGAACACGCTAAAGATTTTAAAGCCTTACGGCTCATACGGCATCAAAAAACTTATGGGCAAAGCATCGCCATTTTAAGCGGCGTTAAAGCCGCCCAGGCCGACTGGATTGTGACACTTGATGGCGATGGGCAAAACGATCCGGCCGATATTCCGCGCTTATTAGCCGTTTTACAAAACCCCGAACGGCCTTTACAACTACAGATGGTGGCCGGTGTCAGACGCTTTCGCCATGACAACCGCCTAAAACGCCTCTCTTCACGGATTGCCAACAACATACGCCACCGCTTATTACACGATAATACCCTAGACACCGGCTGCGGCCTCAAACTCTTCTCGCGCAAAGCCTTTTTAGCCCTACCGCATTTTAACCACATGCACCGTTTTTTACATGCCCTGTTTTTACGACAGGGAGGACAAGTGATCTCTATCGAAGTCAACCACCGGCCCCGTCAGCATGGCCAATCAAAATATGGCCTATTTGATCGCCTCTGGGTAGGTATAACAGACTTATTAGGCGTAATGTGGTTACAGCGTCGCGCAGTCAAAGCGGAAATGATTCAGGAAACTCAACAACATGACCAATGAAACCCTATGGTTAATAATAGGCTTTAGTGGCCAAGTGTTTTTTTCAATGCGTTTTTTAGTGCAATGGTGGCAAAGCGAACGTGAACAACGCAGCGTCATACCCATTGAATTTTGGTACTTCAGCATCTTAGGCGCAATAACGCTATTAGCGTATGCCATCCATCGTGCCGACCCCGTCTTTATCGTAGGACAACTCACCGGCCTATTTATTTATATGCGAAATTTGCATCTCATCAAAAAAAATCCAAATGCCGCCAACCTACAGAAAGAGGGGTAATATAGGGCATTTTGACATGTGGGGGGCTTTAAAAACCAAAGCCCTGCCTACAAAGCATTCCCAAAAAAAGGGTCATTATCGATCTTGGCCGTTGCAAAATAAATTTGGAACGAAAACAACGTAAAATGAAATTTGGAACGAAAACAACGCAAAACTGAAATTTGGAACGAAAACAACGCAAAATAAATTTTGCACTCCAAAGCAAAATTAAATTTGGAACTAAAATCAATCGGGCCTTCAAGATTTAGCGATATGACCCTTTTTTTAGAAATGCGCCCCCTACAAAAACAATCAGATTTTGAAGTGTGGTGGGCTTTAAAAACCCAAAGCCCACCCTACACAATGTTCTGTTCGGCAGGCAAAGTAAAATAAAAAAGACTCCCCTGACTTTCAGCATTTTCTACCCCAACTTCTCCACCCAGTTTTTCAACGATCTGTTGCACAATGGATAAACCCAAACCATGCCCTTCAGCACGATCTTTGTGTAACCGAGTAAAAGGTGTAAACAAGCGAGCGATCGCCTCCTCAGTCAGGCCAGGGCCATTATCGCGTACCCAAAAACGTATGTTTCCATCATCTTGTCTATCAGCACCGATTTCTAAAAGCGGTGGTTGCCCGCCATACTTTAAACCATTACTCAAATAATTCGCCCAAACTTCTTCAATCCAAGGCCCGTAACCCAAAGCCATCGGCCAACTATCCGGCAAACTGATATCACCTTGAAAATCTCTTATCATATAAACCAAACGTTTTTCAATAACCTGCCTAATAATTGACGACATATCCAAAGGTTTCGTTTTAACATTATCCTGTCCAGACGCTCTTGCCAGTAACAATAAAGCATTCACAATATCAACCATCTTATTACCCGATTCAACAATCAACTGCAAACATTTTTGATCTAGTTCACTACAAATATGGCCTGATGAACAATTTGTTACAAGTCGATTGCTCAGGCCTAAAAGGCCATTTAAAGGGTTTTTCAAATCATGAGCGACAGTACGAGCAAAAGCATTTAATTCAGTATTACGCTTCTCCAATTCTATGGCATAGTCTTTTTTGAATTGCAGTTCAGCTTCCACTTGTTGTTGCAGCTTACGAAGTTTTAAATGCGTCGTGATACGGGATAAAACTTCTTCATGCTGAATCGGTTTCGTAATGTAATCAACCGCGCCAAGCGAAAATCCTTTAACTTTATCAACCGTCTCAGACAGCGCAGTCATAAAAATAATAGGAATATCTTCAGTACTGTCTTGTGACTTCAAAACTTCACAAACTTTAAAACCATCTATACCCGGCATCATCACATCCAACAAAATTAAATCAGGAAGTGCATACGAAGCTTTTTTGAGAGCCGCTTTACCTTCCTTAGCCACCAAAACTTTAAAACCCGCCTGAGTTAAAAACTCTAACAAAAGGCTCACATTAGCAGGTATATCATCAACAATTAAAAGCGTTTCTTGTCGCGAATTGAGGCTATTCATAATCACTCAACGTTGTAGGGTGGGTAACGGGTTTTTGTTGCCCACCAATTAAAAATTCAAATGAAATGTAGGGGGCCGGTAACGGGTTTTTGTTGCCCACCAATTAAAAATTCAAATTAAATGTAGGGGGCCGGTAACGGGTTTTTGTTGCCCACCATTGCCCACCAATTAAATGTAGGGGGCCGGTAACGGGTTTTTGTTGCCCACCATTAGGCTTGCCCACCATTGGACTTGCCCACCCATTAAATGTAGGGGCCGGTAACGGGTTTTTGTTGCCCACCAATTAAAAATTCAAATTAAATGTAGGGGGCCGGTAACGGGTTTTTGTTGCCCACCATTGCCCACCAATTAAATGTATTTCACGCAAAAGTTTTTGCGCGCAAAAACTGTATTTCACGCAAATGTTTCGCTCCGCGAAACTTTTGCGTGAAATGTGAAATGGTGGGTAACGGGTTTTTGTTGCCCACCATTGCCCATCAATTAAATGTAGGGGGCCGGTAACGGGTTTTTGTTGCCCACCACCAATTAAAAATTCAAATGAAATGTAGGGGGCCGGTAACGGGTTTTTGTTGCCCACCAATTAAAAATTCAAATGAAATGTAGGGGGCCGGTAACGGGTTTTTGTTGCCCACCATTCCCCTACAACCGAGGCGCTTCCACCTTACTCAACACTGCCTTCAATACCATATCAACATCATGGCCTTCAATTTCCAATTCTGGCGCTAAAGTGATACGGTGACGCAAAGTAGCCAGAGCGATATCTTTCACATCATCAGGAGTAACAAAATTGCGCTCTGCCAACAAAGCAGCGGCCCGTGCCGCACGAATCAAAGCAATACTCCCTCTCGGCCCAGCACCTAAAGTGATTCCAGGCCAAGTGCGCGTATTCCGCACAATACTCACCACATAATCATACACCCGATCATCCACTTGTAAATTAGCCGTCAAACGTTGTAACGTCATCACATTTTCAGGTTTAATGATAGCACTCACAGCACTCACATCTAAACCCTCACCTACCTTAGTAGACGTAACTTGTTTAACTAAACGAATTTCTTCCTGATCGCTGGGATAATCTATGCGTATTTTTAATAAAAAACGATCCAATTGCGCTTCAGGTAGCGGGTAAGTCCCCTCCTGTTCAAGCGGGTTTTGAGTAGCAAGCGTCATAAACGGCTTTGAAACCGTAAAACCCCTGCCTTCAATCGTCACCTGTTGTTCCTGCATCACCTCTAACAAAGCCGCCTGACTTTTAGCAGGAGCGCGATTGATCTCATCAGCCAACAACAAATGCGTAAAAACAGGCCCTTTGCGAATACGAAACTCCTCACTTTTCATATCATACATCGCATGACCCGTCACATCGCTAGGCATCAAATCAGGCGTAAATTGGATACGTGTAAAACGGCCATCAAAGGTTTTCGCCAAAGCCTGTACTAACAACGTTTTGCCCAAACCAGGCACCCCCTCAATCAACACATGTCCAGCAGCTAATAAGGCAACCAACACTTGATCAACCACCTCCTGTTGCCCCACAATCGCATGACTGACTTCAGTACGAATCTGTTGAACAATTTCAATAGCTTGGTTGACTTCTCCATTGAAAGACGAAGTCTTAATTAACATTAATCTTATCCTTTTTTCGTTAATGATTTGTGATATGTTACTCGAAAAGCTCAAATCTAATCAACTCTCAATGAACAATTATCAATTCTTTGCCCCCGTTTTTGCTCGCAAAAACTTTTGCGTGGAAAACAGTTATCAATGAACACTGAACATGAACTTTTTAATGAGGATGGTGGGCAACAAAAACACGTTACCCACCCTACATAAAAACGCGAATTAGGCCATAATCAGAGGATGGTGGGCAACAAAAACACGTTACCCACCATTTCACGCGCTTTGTTTCGCGGAGCGAAACTTGTTAAGTGAAATACATAAAAGCGCGAATCAGGCCGTAATCAGTACAATCAGCGTTCTATTTGTTTTTAGATTTGAAAGATCACCCATTTTCCGTTTAACATAAAAGACAACTGATAATTGAACATTGCTCATTGAACAACCATGCGTTTATTACTCCTAGAAGATGACACCCTATTAGGTAACGGTATTCAAGCCGGATTAATGCAAACCCATTACGCAGTAGATTGGCTAACAGATGGCGAAGCCGGGGAACATGCACTTCAAGTTGAACAGTATGATGCCCTGATTTTAGATTTAGGCTTACCCAAAAAAGAAGGCTTAAACATACTAAAAGATTTGCGGGCGCGCGGTGAAACCCTACCAGTCTTGATTTTAACGGCCCGTGATACCGTTAATGACAAAGTCATCGGATTAGATAGCGGAGCCGATGATTATTTAGTCAAGCCCTTTGATTTAGACGAATTAACGGCCCGTCTGCGCGCACTACTGCGCCGTCACAATGGACGAGCAACACCTGAAATAGCTTATGGCACCCTACGTCTTGATCCCGCAGCACAAACACTCACTCAAGCCGGAAACCCGGTAATGCTCTCACAACGCGAATTTGTCATTTTACAAACCTTATTAGAAAACGTCGGGAAAATATTATCGCGTACACGCCTAGAAGACAGTTTATATGGGTGGGAAGACTTGATCGAAAGTAATACCGTTGAAGTCTATATTCATCACCTACGCAAAAAACTCGGAAAAGAACTGATTCGCACAATACGAGGAATGGGATATCTCATACCAAAACAACCATGAACTTCTCAATTCGCAAACGCCTATTATACTTATTACTCAGCACCTTATGTGCCGCCTGGGGCATCGTCACCTGGCAAGTTTATGTCAGTACCCAACACGAAGTAGAAGAATTATTTGATGCCAATCTAGCCCAAAATGCTCGCGTACTACTCGGATTGATTCAACTAGCCGAACATCAAGAAGAGGAACATGAAGATGAGAAACATGAAGAGGAAGAAGAGGAAGAAGATGAGGAACATGAAGAAGAGGAAGAAATAGAATTTGAAACCGATTTACATGGCGGGCATAGATATGAAAAAAAACTCGCCTTTTTGATACGTGCCAAGGATGGCAGCATTTTGATTCGTTCAGCCACCGCCCCCTTATTTCCAAAATCGCATCATCATTCAAAAAACTATAGCGACTATCAAATCAAAGGGGATTGGTGGCGCGTATTTACCCTCAAAACAAAATCACTGATAATACAAACCGGAGAGCGTTACGATATTCGTCAAGAACTGATAAGCGAAATGATGTCCAGTATGCTCATAGTCTTATTGATGACATTACCCTTAATCGCCCTCTTGATATGGATAATCGTCGGCAATAGCTTCAAACCCTTACAACACATCGCCAATGACATTGCCAAACGAACCCCAGAACAACTGCACCCCCTCGAACCGGATAAAATCCCCTTAGAAATCAAAGCCTTGATCAAAGCACTGAATCAGTTATTTAGCCGACTAGCACACGCATTTGAAAACGAAAGACGTTTTACCGCAGATGCCGCCCACGAACTACGCACCCCATTAGCCGGAATAAAAACCCAAGCCCAAGTCGCACAACGGGCAACCGATATTCAACAACGCGAACACGCTTTGCAAAAAATCCTCATAGGCGTTGATCGGGCCACCCATTTAGTCACACAATTATTGACATTAGCACGCATAGATGCCACCCACAGATTACCCACCACCAATATCAACTTACACGAATTGATAAGCCAAATCATAACCGAACAAATGCCGCAAGCCTTAGAAAAAAGCATAGATTTAGGATTAGAAAACCGAATCATGATCCGGCGTAGAGACGCATTGCATGCGTCTCCATTGCATGTGTCTCTCATTACATCTCAAGAAATACAAGGCAATCAAGATGCCCTATTTTTCATGCTGCGTAACCTAATTGACAACGCCATCCGTTACACCCCAAACAATGGACAAGTAACCGTCTCACTAGAAAACCGTCAACCCACTCAAATAACCGTCACAATTAGCGACAGCGGCCCAGGCATACCACCAGAACAACAAAGCGCCATTTTTGAACGCTTTTATCGAGGCCAACATCAAGCCATTCAAGGCAGCGGTTTAGGCTTATCAATAGCACAAAAAGTAGCTCAATTGCACCAAACCAAAATACAACTGAATAATTTAGCCAAAGGATTATCGGTACAAATAGATTTTGAGGGAGTAAAACAAGGAAGGTTTAAAAAATAGAACACTGAGATTTTCGTTCCAAATTTATTTTGCAATTGCGAATGCCTGTTATTTTGCAATTGAATGTAGGGTGGGTAACGTGTTTTTGTTGCCCACCTTATAAATTGAGGAATGACAGGCTTCAAAAAGCAGGGTGAGCTTTGTTGTTGCCCACCCATTTATTATAAAGATGGTAGCTTTGTCCAAGCAGTCACATGTGGAGTCAAAACAATTGGACGTTTTGCTGTCATCATTTCCTTCCGCAAACGATCCGCGAGTGTTTCTACATCAACTTCTATTGCACTTGCAATGTTATATTCTTCCAATAAAGGGAGAACGCTCCGAAAACTGTTGGCGATATACTGATAACCAGACCACAATTGATCTCCTCCCATGGGAGCCGCAAAATCTAATTTAGGTTCAGGAAGTTCTGCATCAATAAAAGTGCGATAAAGTTCAAGACCCATTCCAATGTGTGCTCCTGAACGTTGAAACACCTCACAAATCCATTGCATTAATTGATTCATAATAGGTGTTTTAGGATGTGTTAGTGATTGAAAAAGCGTCAAATCTAGTTCCTGAAAGGCGATAATACCACCTGGTTTGAGGTATGATTTTAATTCTTTTAATGTCTCTGTTGGCTTTGCCATATACATCAATACTAATCGGCCAATAATGGCATCAAAATTGTCTTCCCATTCAAGCGTCCTAGCATCCCCTTCAATAAAACTGATATTGGTCAGTCCTGTCTTTTTGGCACGATGTTTGGCTGTTTCAAGAATTTCACCATTGACATCGACACCAATTACTTCACCAGTAGAACCAACCATTTTAGCGGCAGTCAGCGCAACGTCTCCGGAGCCACTACCGATATCAAGAATTCTCATTCCATTAGAACACCAGCGGTATGAAGAAATCGTTCTGTGATACTTTCATATAGTTCTGACTGGTGAATTAAACGTTCCGTTTCATCCTTGCTATACCCCATTGTGTAACAAGCATCTGTGGTCGATTGGCTCATGCTATAGTTTCCTTATTGCTACAGCTTAATCAATTTTTAATTAAGCTAAGCAACCGTTTTAACCTAAGTTCTGCGTAATACGCGGATATAATGCCTATGTTGAGCGGCATTTTACGTGAATTGTCCGCTCGAACGCTTTGTTGTCCAGAGCGTAAATCTCCCGTAACGACTTGGACTAAGCTTCGACGGGCTCCGCGTTTCATCAGGATAACACCCTCTCATCTCCCGCCGAAGATCGGCGAGCAGGGTAAGTTAGGACTTTTTTAATTTTAAAGATAAATTGGATCGTTCAAGATTTAATAAACGTTTCTTTACAGGCAATCCACCACCATACCCAACAAGTTTCCCATTACTTCCAATTATGCGATGGCATGGAATAATAAGACCTATAGAGTTTGCTCCGTTTGCACTAGCAACTGCTCGAACAGCTTTTTCATTATTAATATCTTTTGCTAACTTCAAATATGTTGATATAGTACCATAAGATACTTTCATTAAAGCATACCAAACCTTTTTTTGAAAATCAGTCCCCACCATTAATATGGGAAGGTCAAACTCTCTTCTCTCTCCATTAAGATACTCATTAAGTTGTTTTCTGGTTTTTTCTAAAGTTTCATCACTTTGTTCTACAAACTCAGCACTTAGTCCGTTTTTAATCCTATTATCAACGGTTTGCCTCATTTTTCTGTATCTGAAATCAAGCAAGCAAAGACTGCCATCAAAAGAACCCAATATCAGTTCTCCAATTTTAGTTTTATAATACTGAATATTGATTTTGGTCATTTTATACACTCTATTTCTTATTGTCTCACTAACACTCCTCTTCAGCCGCCGCTAGATCGGCCTACAAGGATTAGTTAGAATTAATTTTACTCTGACCCCAATTATTTTTTACACCTTATAGCCCAACTCTTTTTCTAACTCTAAAAGAAGATCAATTCGACCTTTAACTAGCCCCTGCTTAAAAAAATAATCCCTATTTTCTTGTTGACCAAATTCGTAAGCGTAATAATTAGACAAGGCCAACACACATAAAAATAAAAAACCAATCAGAATACTTTTCATAAATTTAAGAAGTTGACTTCAACAACCAATTCCGCCCTAAACTACATAACATAACGGAGCAGCGCCTATAACACCCAAGCTGCGCGGTTTTTACGAGCCTTGGCTTCAGCGCAAAGTTAGACTTTTGGTTGTATTTGAATTGGGCCAATTGGGCCATATCCATGATTAAATATATTAAAATCAATTACTTTGCCCCCTTGATTTAATTCCAGAATTACAATTCTTATTAAGGGTTAAAGAACAACGGTGCAATATTAACATTAATCCAGTTCTTTGTGTCGAAAGGAGTTCTATTGGCAACCACAAGCAACGCAACAATCAAGTACATACCAGACGGCTCACTTCCAATGAATTGGTACTTAGGAACGTGCCCCAAAAAATCGGATAATCTGAAGACAAATTTTGTCTCCATATCTATTCCCCTCACGATGGGTGCAAATCCATCCTCCAAGTTTGAGACTCCATCGACTGTCACCCAAGTGTATATGCTATCATTTTCAGGTTGAATGATTCCAAAATAGAGGTCGCCTTTATTATAACGCCCCCCCGGAAACTCAATGGATACTCCGAAAGAATAGGGTGAGAGGTCAACAGATGCATTAAATGTCGGATAACCGAGCGCAGAAGAAACACTGACAGAGATGTTCGGGGGGGCCGCAAATGAGGCCATAACAGGTGTCAAACCACTAGAAAAGACTAACACTATCGACAACAATAGCCGCTGCCCAATGACGTTTCTTAAAACATATACTATGAGTCTTATAGGTATTTTCATGCTTTTAATTTCCTCAAGTAATACTGCCAATTTGGACACTAACGCCCAAGCTAAAAAAGATTGACTCTGATAATTTTCCACTTGATGCTGAAGCGTCGTGGTATGCATTCCCAACGAGGACGTTGGGAACGAGAAACAAATTCTAAATACAACTCAAAACCATACCTTTACCTTTACCAACCGTTTTCCACTCTGATGGCGTGTTACTCTTTGAAAACCATATAACATACGCTGAAGAACCTTGAGAGCTTGAATCGACGCCATACTCCCATTGTTCATATAGACTACCCACATCAAGTAATACTTGAATACAAAAAGGGGTGGATTGTATTTTAAGGTTTTTTATCCTTTGTGGTACACCCAGTATTTTTATAACTTCTTGGCGACTTATACCATTTTGAACAGTATAAAAACGCTCTTCAAATGAGGTGAATTCATTTGTGTCATTGTTCTTTTTGAGTTCAAATGTTCCAGTGGGACTGATAATTTCGCCACTACTCAAGTCACGACCATTAACTTTATATGAATAAATACCAGCCTCTAATCCATAAACAGGTAAAGCAATGGTTGTTTTAAATTGCTTAATATCTGCCGTACATGTAAACTCCAGAGGGTCAGGTCCGGGAGCTTCATTAATTGAAATTTCAAATTGCTCTCCAACCAAACGCTTATTGATTGCACCCAATAAGCCACATCCTATAAAGTGTCCACTAACTTGCAAAAAAACTTGCACAGGAAAAGAATCGGTTGTCACAATATTCACATTGTCTATATAGGTGAATTTAAGAGTCTCTTGATAATCCCGCAACAACCATATTCCTTGCTCATTCCGTTCAAATACAACATTTTGAAACCGACCAACCTGCTCAGAAATATCGACGCTGGGTATAATCAGGATATTATCGTGATATTTTACATTATCCTCTGCAATTGCAACTTTTTGAAACCATGCAACTGCGATAAGCAAAGCTAATATTTTTACTAACTGCATTTTATACTCCTTTTCGTTTAGAAATAAATTTCATTACCCGTCTTGGTAATAACGGATTCTTTACATTTTTTTTAGCCCAATATTATTATTTGACGCTCTTAATATCCTTCTCAATTCCTGATGCCGCTACAAAACAATTACATTCGAGTGTTTTCGCATTAATTAATATTAATTGCTACCACATCTTTAAAAAACAAGCCATTTTTGAAAAAAATTTCGTAGATCAAAATAATTTTGTTCGCTTGTGGCGATTTTAAAGACTTCAGCCAATAAAAAATATTTTTTAACGGGTAATTATTAATTCCTAATTAAAAAATGAATGAGCTGCTTTTGCCCTACTGATACCCAAGCCTAAAACCACTTGAGCAACCTTGGGAATAATCCTCTCATCAAAGTACCCAATCGCTACGTTTGTATTGCGTTGACATAATTTAATGTCGCCTACCAAGTTGATGTTTAAAGTGTTTTCGAGCTTGAAGTTTTTGCGCGCAAAAACTTCAAGCTCGAAATTTAAATACGCTTGCCACACCTAAACTTAAAACAAGGGGAAGTTATCAGTTATCAGATGGTGGGCAACAAAAACACGTTTCGCGCCAAAAGTTTTGCGCGCAAAACTTTTGGCGCGAACCCACCATTTCACGCGCGCGGTGAAGCTTCGCGAAACTTTAGCGTGAGCCTTCGGTGCGCGAAGCTAAATACATAAAATTTCATCAAAATAATTGATGGGCGCTCATGATGAATGGGTGTTTTTATTATTAGCCTTGATCTAGGTCAGATTTTCGGTCTAATGCGCGAAAAAAAATCTCAAGATATCAATTATCATGAACGCTAATCAAGATAAATCTTGAACTCCAATATCAGTGATAACTGATTTCCACATTTAGCTTCGCTGATCGAAGATCAGCGAAGCTAAATACAGTTTTGCGCGCAAAACTTTTGCGTGGAACTGATAACTGAATTTGATTTGACGGTGCGTATGATAAATAGTTTGTTATAACCCTAATTACAAGGATTGTATATAATAAGGGATTAGATCGTGGTAACACCCGGTTTAAATCCGCATCGAATAAACAATCCTTGTAGTTATAGACTTATCCGCATCGAATAAACAATCCTTGTAGTTATAGACTTATCCGCATCGAATAAACAATCCTTGTAGTTATAGACTTATCCGCATC
>Ga0136651_10001243_pt1 | contig 14095 bp, 10 predicted proteins | sample Mar14236cmmetaG_FD_94867 | JGI IMG/M metagenome (GOLD analysis project Ga0136651, IMG submission 94867) | Marine hydrothermal vent microbial communities from Guaymas Basin, Gulf of California to study Microbial Dark Matter (Phase II) - Marker... ...
ATCCCCGAGACCAGATACGGCGGTGTGATATCGAAGGCAGGGTAGTAGGCCGGAATGGAGTCAAGGGTTGTGGCAACATCCCGGCAAGACCTCATCTCGCCCTGGTCGCGCTCCTCAATGCGGATCGAATCCCTGTCCGGATGACCGGGGTCTGCCCCCCACATGAACGCGAAATAGGGGATACCGTGGTGGTGGGCGGCAATCGCCAGTTGAAAGGTGCCGATCTTGTTGACCACGTGTCCATCCAGCGTGATTAAGTCCGCGGCTGTGAAGTACTTTTGGATCTTGCCCTGAGACATCAGATAGGCCGGCATGCTATCCCCGATGAGTGTCACCGGGATCCCTATTTCTTGAATGCTGGGGGCCGTCAGCCTGGCGCCCTGGAGGTATGGCCGGGTTTCAGGGACAAAGACCTGGATGCGCTTGCCATCCTGCTTCGCCAGCGCAAGCGCCAGCAGGAATGATGTCTCGGCGAAGCACATGGTTAGGATGCCGTCCCTATCCTGCATAAGGTCGGCGCCGAAGCGGGCCCGCCGATAATAGGCCTCATAGTCGCGGTCGCGCCGGCTCTCGATGGAAGCCAGCAGGGCGGCCTCTGCATCCTCTCCCTCCTCAAGCGCCTTCTCGGCAATATCTTGCAATTCCTCCAACCAGAGCGCCATGGCGGTGTTGGTCGGGCGGGTGTTCACGAGCCGGGTCTTGGCCTCTTTGAGCCGTGCGAGCGCCTTTTCCGCGGGCAACGCGGCCGCTTGCCGGGCCGCCATCGCCAGCGCATAGGCTGCGGCTACCGCCGGGCCACCTCCTTGGGTTACCATCTCCTCGACGGCCCTTGCCACACCCTCGACGTCCTCGCAGATGTGGGAGGTTTTTTCGAACGGATACTTGCGGCGGTCACCGATCTCCACCCGCCCCTCCCGGTAGCGGGCCACATTTTCGCGTTTCAAGACAAAGGGCAGCATATCATTGATGGTCTTGGCATCCATGCGTATCGTTCCTTTTCGAAGGTGCAGCCCGGCCTTGGCCGCGCTCTTCCCTTAGCGCGGCGTCACCAGTACGCGATCGCCGAGGGAGGGCGAGATGCGATCCGCCGCACTGCCGTTCACCACCGCGATATATAGATAATCGCACTCATCGAAGAGCGCCACCAGCGTTCCGGGCGGGCGCTCGCCAAAGGTGCGCACCAGTCCCTCGATGGTCGTCCCGCAGAGGGTGACGTCTACATCCCCGAGGTGGGCGATGTCTTGGCGCTGGATGTTTGTGATGATGTTGCCAAAGTGATGGTAAATGAATGTTACCCGCCCTTCCACCTGACGATCGCCGACACGCGGCATGGGCAGGTCAATGCGAACAGGATCGCGGATCACTGGGCCCAAGTCTTGCAGGGGCACTCCGGCAGCCAGATGGCCGCCGACGGGCGCAAAGATATCCCGTCCGTGGAAGATGTCGCTCACTACCGGCATCCAATAATGGGGTTCATTGGTGTGCACGACCTCCACCTGCCAACCCTCTGTCTCTGCGCGTTGATAGAGCTTGGAGAGCACGCCGTTGTCGGGGGCGACGAATAGCTGCGGCCCAATGCGGGCCGCGATCGGCCAGCGGTCCGTGCCCACGCCTGGATCGACGACGACAATGTGAACGCTCCCTTCCGGGAAGAAGAAGACCTGGCGCTCCAGCTCGAGCGCCGCCTGCAGGATGTTCTGAGGCTCGATGTCCCAGGTAAGATCTGCAATTTGGGCGTCTGGCGCAATGCTCCAAATCACACCCTTCATGGCCGCGGAGGGCCCACCGAAATCCGTTGTCAGTGTCACATGACGCATTGGATGGCTCCACTATGGATGCAATCTCGAAGGAAAAGAACCTGGAGGCCAGCCGGAACACGCGGCCTGGCCAGCGCAGATGCCTAGCGAATCATGAACGGCGGCACCCAGAAATCGCCCCAGCCGGCCTGCTTCATCACGATCGTCCCCGCCAGCAAGAACACCCCGAAGCCGACCAAGACCCAGTCCAGGGCTCGGAACTTCAGTTGCGGCAGCCAGGTGCGCGGTCCCACGCCAAAGGCCCGCAAGTCCATGGCGTCTGTCACTTCTTCGCCGCCCATGATAGCCCCAATGGTGAGCGGGATGAGAAGGGGCGCGAAATTCCGGACCCGCTGCACGATACTCACGCCCTTACCCCCCTCGAGCTCGAAGCCCCTCGCCCGTTGCGCATCCATGGTGATCTGGAAATCCCTGCCCAGGCTTGGGATAAAGCGGAAGGCCATGTCCATGGCATAGGCCAGCTTATCGCTCAGTCCCAGTCCTTTGAAGGTGATCCCATAGAGTGCGGGGTTGATGGTGTATGGAATCGTGACCGAGAGCGCTGCGAAGGTGATGATCCGTAGAATCTGGGTGATGAGGAACACCAGCCGCTCAACGGTTAGCACGTAGCGGATGGGCCGGCCAAAGAGCGAGAAGTTCAAAGACCAGAAGGGATGCTGGGCGGAGAGGTCGTAGATGCCCACGGCTCCCCGCCCTGTAAGGAGCGTGATGATGGAAAGAACCACGCCAACGATGGTGATAACGATCCAGAAGCGCCTCGTCTGCTGCCAGGAAAGTCGTGCCAGAAAGATCTGCAAGAAGGCTAAGAAGAGGAAGACCAGGACCAGCCGAATGTCCCAAATCCCCGCACCCGACGTCCCGCCGGGCACGAACCCCACCGAGATCAGCGCACAAAGCATGAAGATGATCCGCGCCCGCGGATCGAGGCGGTGGATGATGGTGTTCCGTTCGACGTAGGCCCAATTAACCAGCATGTATCACTCCACTGTCAGAGGCGCGAGTGATCGCGCCTCTGACATCGGCGCTGCAAACCGCTCTACCGGCCGGCGCGGGCGCGCGCCTGCTTCCAAGCTGCATAGAGCAGGGGCGTGAGGATGACCGCAAAGAGGATGTTGGGCCCCGCTGCCGGGATGAACTCCCCTATGAAAGCCGTGGTGAAGGAGTAGCCGTTGATCCAGATGTCGGCCATGGCCGCGAAGCCGATCCCCACGATCACGCCCAACGTGCCCCACACCACCAGCGCGGTGGTCTCCTTATCATCCAGCCAGTTGGTGATAGCCTCCGCCCTGGCGTTTACATAGTAGGCCATATAGGCCAAGATGGCCGCCACGACCCACACAACCAGAACGCCCGTCGACCAGCCGTTGTTGACCATGTCGATGGCGCCGAAGACGATGAAGCCTAGCGTGAGCAAGCCCAGGATGTATGGCCAGAAGCGCGGCGCCAGCGACATGCCCAGCATGACCACCAGCACCACCAGCATCACGTACCACCAGGCTCCAAAATTGGCGACCTCGCCCGACCAGGGATCCACGATATTGGGCGAGACGATCGGCAGGATAACCGCCACGGCCAGCACTGCGGCGGAAATCCACTGCAGGGTCTTCACCCTGCCACGCCCGGCTTCTGTAAGGTACATACCAGCCAGGCCGGGCACCAGGCCCATCAGACCATTGCCGATATCCCAGACGGGGAAGACGCCCCAGCCCGTCAACGCGTCACCTAGCACGTTGCCGAAGGCCCCTACGAAGAACCCAACGGTCGGGCCGAATGCGAAGCCGAAGAAGATCGGAATGGCCACCACCGGCCGCATCGAGACCAGGCTCACCGAGGGCACGGGCACAATGTTGAAGACCCATGAGAGAACCCCATAGAGACCGGCGCCGATGGCCATCATGACCACCTCGCGCGTGCCGATCTTGAACATCTCGGCCTCTGCGAACAGGACGTAGATTATGTACAAGACTACGCCGCCGATCAGCAGCCAGGTCAGCCACCCGCCGGGGCCCCAGGCTCCCTGCAGGGCCAGGCCATAGGCTTCGTCGCTGGAGGCGTTGGCGATCAGCTCGCCAAGCCACAGCAGGACGCCAAGGCCGATGACGCTCCCAAGAGCGACAACCAGCCCACGAACATATTTGTTCTGCATCATTCCCTCCCATTCAAGATATGATCGATCTCGTCACACAGACGAGGCGCTCCCTTCGCCAAGCCTCACGCGGCCCGCAAGGCCACCCCCAGGGCCTCCGCACGCATGAAGGCTCCGGTCCTGTCAAGATGTTCAAGGTTGGCCTGGAGCAGTGAGGTGGGCACCACCCGGCAACGTTCCAGCAGGCCAAAATCCGCCAGTACCTGCTCCGGCGGCCCATCGGCCACGATACGGCCCTCGCTCATTAAGAGCACGCGATTGGCGTAGCTGACCGCTAGATCCACATCGTGTGTGATGAACACGATGGCCGAGAAGCTATATTCTCTGCCGTTCTCCGACCGCAACCCCATGACGGAGTCCATGAAGCTCATGTAGTTCGCCAGGTCCTGGCCAGCGGTAGGCTCGTCCATGATTAAGATGCCGCTGCGCATGGCCAGCACCGAGGCGATCGTGACGCGCTTCTGCTGGCCAAAGCTCAGCGCCAGCGGCGATTGCTCCATCTCGTGGAGCAGGTGAACCACGCTCAGCGCCTGGCGCACATTCTCCTCGATCTCCTGCTCTCCAAAGCCGATGTTCCGCGGCCCGAAAGCCAGCTCTTCCCGGACCGAGGGGGCAAAGAGCATGTGGCGAGGGCTTTGGAAAACATAGCCCACGGTATGCGCCATTTCGGCGATGGTCATCTCGTGACTGTCCTTGCCCTCCAGCAGCACGCGCCCTTCGGCCGGCTTCAGCAAACCGATAGCGTGTTTGATGAGGGTGGTCTTGCCGGCCCCATTCGGACCCAACAGTCCAATGATGTCGCCTTCGCGGATCGCCAGGCTCACGTCTCGGATCACGGGCGGCCCGCCGGGATAATGGAAGGAGACGCCCTCGAACTCGACTAATGGCCTGCCCTCGGGGTTGGCCTTCGGCGGCCGGGAGCGGGCGGCCGCGTCCACCGCCTCCGGCTCCACACGCTCGATGACCACCGGCGCGGGCAATTTAACGGCCCGGTAATCCGCCACCTTGAGCAGCCCGTCAACCGATCCTTGGTAGGTGACCCTCCCCTCCTCCATCAGCATGACCTGGTCGGGGCGGATGGCAAGCACGTCCTCTACCCGGTGTTCGATGATGAGTATCGTCTTGCCCTCATCGGCCATCCTGCGTATCAGCGCTAACGCCTCCCTGGCGCTGGCCGGATCGAGGTTCGCCAACGGTTCGTCCAAGGCCACGATGTCTGGTCTCATGACCATGACGCCCGCAAGTGCGACTTTCTGCTTCTCGCCGCCGGAGAGTGTGTAGGTTTCGCGGTCTTTCAAATCCTCGATGCCGAGATAGGCCAGGGTCTCGTCGATGCGGGCGATGATCTCCTCGCGCGGCACTCCCAGGTTTTCCAGGCCGAAGGCGACTTCATTTCGCACATAGGCGCCCAGGATCTGCCTCTCAGGATCTTGCAGAACCGTGCCGACAACCTGCGAGATTTGCGCAAGGGGTCTATCGCTGTAATCCTGGCCTTTCAGCAGGATGCGCCCGGAGAGCTCAGCTTTATAGCTGCGTGGGATGAGCCCGTTGATGCACCGCAGAAGGGTGGTCTTGCCGCTCCCACTTGTGCCCGCGATGAGGACGATCTCGCCTGCCTGCGCTGTGAAGCTGACGTCACGCAACGCCGGCTCCTCGCGGGTCTCGTAACGACAGGTCAGGTTTTCAACTAGCAGTGGGGGATGAGTCTCTTCTGAGGGCATGCTCCTCCCAAGTACACAAGCCGTTGTGGGACTCCAGTTGTTGAAACACCCGTGCTGCAGACAAGTTACTCTCCGCCCCGGTCATCTTTGTCTGCTCTCACGGGCCTCTCGGGCATCGTACTTTCAAGGGCCTCCAGAAGCCGTTCCCTGAGCGTGGAGCGGTCCGGCCGCCGCCTCCCCATCGTCCCGAGCCTCTCGATCAAGGCCTTCGAGACGCCCCGCGCCATCCGCTGCAGGGCATCCTTAGGAAGACGTTCCCCGCGGTCGAACCACATCAGCGCACCATATCCGATGGCGACAGTTGTTCCCGCGGCTACTGCGGCTGCCAACGCCCAGCCGGGCGGACCCCCAAGCTTACTCAATTCATAGAACAGCGTTCTTCCCATCCACCCCGCGCCAAAAACTGCGAGCATTTCCCTTGCCCTTGCCAGGGTTATGCGCTGGCCGAAGATGCGGGCGATGCCCAGTACGAGCCCCGCCTGAATGCCCACCAGCGGGATGAAATCCAGGAAAGGCAGCGGGGTCATGGCGATGAGGGCCGCCGAGGATGCGGCCTGGCCGATCTGAACCTGTGCAAGCGACCATCGATAAGCTGGCAGCGCCTCGCCCAAAGCCGCCACAATCTCGGGTTCGCTCTTGGCGACCGCTCTCAGGATGTCGGCGATCCCCTCTCCTTTCTTTGCGCTGAGCGGCAGCACCTCGTCGCTCCCCAGTCCCAATGCCCCGGCGGCCTTGCCAAGGACGGTGGGCCGCTCCTTGCCAACCAGGTCCATCTTGTTGAGCGCCACGATGGTTGGCTTGCCCAGGGCCTGAATCGACCCGAAGAGGTCGATCTCAGGCTGGCGGATCCCATGTGTGGCATCGAAGAGAGCGATGAGCACATCGCCCTGCTGGGCCGATTTCAAGGCGATCTCTCGTTCCTTCTCTCCCACCGCACCAATAGCATCGGCCCCGGGCGTATCCACCAGGACGAAGATGCCTGCGTCCGAGGCCTGGGCCTCCCGGGTCGTGCCTGGCACTGCGCTCACGGCCGCGCTGGCCTCTCCGGGACGAATGAGCTGATTATGGAGTGTGGATTTTCCCACATTGGCAGGGCCCAGGATGACTACGGTGTGACGCTTGCCAGTTGCGAATCTCCATTGCTGGCTGGCGTGGTGGATGAGCCGCCTCCAGCCCCGCCGATCGCCAGGCAGCTTCCCAAGCGTTTCGCTGAGCTGCTCCCTCATCTCCTTGGGCAACCCTTCCCAAAGGGCATCCATATTGTGCCTCCAGCGACCGGTAAATTCGTGGAATCCAGTCGGTTGCTCTTCTTGCATCTCAATCCTTTGGTTTCCTTGTGGATAACTCGCCTCGAACTGTGGATAAATGCGCTTTTCTGGGGAAAACTCTCGCCCCATCGGCATCCCACAGGCCCCATATATGGGGGTAGACTTTCATCATACCCCAAGAAACGGCCTTCGGCATCTCTTAGCTCTCGGAAGTCGTTGCTCCTCGTCCATCCATCCACACAGCGCCTGTGGAGTTGGAGCCATACCTTTCGCCCCCACATCTAGGGGTATGAAAGCTCTTTCCCCCCGCATTTTGCCCATTTTTGCCATCTTCCGAAGCGTAGCCTGACTTGTGCACATCTCCACAGCCCCTACGGCTACTACGAATCATAAGTACATATTGCAAAGAATGTGTATGGCTCAGTAATAAAAAAGAATCCCAGGAAGACAATCTCTTCCTGGGATTCTCCGGCGCAGTATAACTAGCTAGATCCAGCCGCGAAATTGCATGGCCCGCACCACCCGGTCAATGGCCACGATATAAGCTGCGTCGCGCATATTCACGTCGTGGGCCTGTGATGTCTGCAGCACCGCCTCGAAGGCCGAAGTCATCTTCTGGTCCAGGCGGCTCAGGACCTCCTCGCGGCTCCAGTAGTAGTTCATATCATTCTGGACGCCCTCGAAGTACGAGACGGTGACGCCGCCGGCGTTACACAGGAAGTCGGGGATGAAGAATACGCCCCGCTTTTCGAGGGCAGCCTCGGCCTCGGGCGTGGTAGGGCCATTGGCTCCCTCGGCAACGATCCGGACCCGCTCGCTGACCTTGGATGCATTCTCGGCTGTGAGCTGGGCTTCCAGAGCGGAGGGGATCAAGACGTCAACGTCCTTGGAGAGCCAGGCATCGCCGTCCTCGATGATATAGCCGGCGTCCTGGGCCTTCTGCCGGTCGATGGAGCCGTAAATGTCAGTGATGCTTTGCAGGAAGCGTGGATCGACTCCGTCGGGCTTGTAGTAGGTGAAGGGTTGTTTGGCCTCATGGTCCCAACAGGAGACGGCGACCACCGTGCCTCCCAACATCTCAACAAACCCGAGGGCAGCATATTGGGCAACATTGCCGAAACCCTGGATGGAGGCAGTCGATTTGGAGGCGTCCATCTTGAGGTGCTTTAGGGCTTCGCGCAGGGCATAGATCACCCCGAAACCCGTGGCCTCTGTGCGGCCGGCGGATCCGCCTGCGCCGATGGGTTTGCCCGTAATCACTCCGGGTTGGTAGGAGCCGATGAGCTTGTTGTACTCATCCATCATCCATCCCATCATCTGCGGCGTGGTGCCAACATCCGGTGCGGGAACGTCGAGGCGTGGGCCGATATTCTTCCAGATTTGATCTATCCAGCCACGACAAAGGCGTTCCTTCTCGCCGGTGGTTAGGGTGGCCGGGTCGATGGCCACGCCGCCCTTGCCGCCGCCGAGGGGGATATCCGCCACGGCGCACTTCCAGGTCATCCACATCGCCAGGGCCCGGATGGTGTCCATCGTCTCACTGGGGTGGAAGCGGATGCCGCCCTTGGAGGGGCCGCGAGCGTCGTTGTGCTGCACGCGGTAGCCGAAATAGACCTGGATGCTGCCGTCGTCCATGCGGACGGGGATCTGGAATCGGAACTCCCGCATGGGCCAGCGCAGCACTGAGGCTACGCCAGCGTCGAGGTTGATGGCCTTGGCGGCCTTATCGAATTGAGCTTGTGCCATTTCAAAAGCGTTCACGGTTCCTTCCTTTTCGCTCCAGTATAGTGTGATGGTCTCGCGGGTGGCGTGCCGGAGCGGCATGGCGACCTGCCGCCGGGCAGCGGCATCATGTTTTCTCTCCCTCGTTTGGTTTCTTCGGCTGGCCGGAGGCCATTTCATCCAGCGCGGCCTGGAGCACCTCTTGCAGGAGGGAGGGGTCTGCGCGGCCTTGACTGGCGCTCATCACCTGACCGAAGAACCATCGGAAGAGGCTTTGTCTCCCGGCCAAGTAGCTTTCAAGCTGGTCGGGGTTCGACTCGAGCGCCTGCCGGACGAGCCGTTCGATCGAGTGGCGATCGCGCAAGATCGAAAGCCCCATCTCGTGAACCAGGCTTTGCGGATCGCCGCCTGAGTGGAACATCCTCTGGAGCACGATTTTGGCGCTCGGGGCGTTGATCTTGCCCGACTCGACCAAGTGCACCAGCCGGGCTAATGCGGCGGGCTCGAGCTGGGTCTGCGCGATTTCCAGGCTTGCCTGATTTAAGAGACCGAAGACTTCACCGGTGATCCAGTTGGCGAGCTTATCGGGAGGCACCTCGGGTGCGGAGTGGAGAGCGCTCTCGAAGAACTCGGCCATGGAGCGATCTGAGGCAAGCAATCCTGCGCTGTAGGGGGTGAGGTTGTACGCCTTGACATAGCGGGCCTTCTTGGCCTCCGGGAGCTCGGGGATCTGCTGGCGGACGGTTTCGATCCACTGAGGATCGATATATAGCGGCGGCAAGTCGGGCTCGGGGAAGTAGCGGTAGTCGTGGGCCTCTTCTTTGCTGCGCTGCGAAAGGGTGACCTCCCGCTCCTCGTCCCATCCCATCGTCTCCTGGGTTACCTCGCCGCCGCTGCGCAGTATCTGTTCCTGCCGGGCAATCTCATATTCGATAGAGCGGGACAGGGATCGGAACGAGTTGAGATTCTTGATTTCGGTGCGCGTGCCCATCTTAGCGCTGCCGGCAGCGCGCAGCGAAACGTTGGCCTCGAAGCGGATCACGCCCTTTTCCATGTCGCCGCTGTTCACTTCCAGGTAGCGCAAGAGAGAGCGCAGGCCCAGCGCGTAGGCGCGGGCTTCCGCGGGCGAACGCAAGTCGGGTTCGCTCACGATCTCCAACAAAGGCACGCCCGATCGGTTGTAGTCCACGAGTGAGTAGCCGTTGCGGTGGAACAGCTTTCCGGTGTCCTCCTCGAGGTGTACCCGACGGATCCGCACGCGCCGTTCACCCTCAGGCATGGCCACCTCCAGCCAACCGTCGACGGCCAAAGGGAGTTCGTATTGGGAAATCTGATAGCCCTTGGGAAGGTCTGGGTAGAAGTAATTCTTGCGGGCGAATAGGCTGGTGGGCAGGATTCGGCAATGGAGCGCCAGAGCGACTCGCAAGGCGTATTCCACGGCCTTCTGGTTGATGACAGGGAGGGTTCCGGGCATGCCAGTGCAGATTTCGCAGACCGCGGTGTTGGGCTCAGCCTGGGTGGAATCGACGACCTCACATCCGCAGAACATCTTCGAACGAGTGAGAAGTTCGGCGTGGACTTCAAGTCCGATGATGGGCTCGAATCGCACGTCAGGCATGGGAGGATCAGAACCCCAACGGATAGGAGAGTCGAAGGCCGTCAGCCATAGCGCTGCATGAAGCGCCGCATGCGCTCAAGCGCCTCTTCGATTTTCTCATAGGCGGTGGCATAGGAGCATCGGACGTACTGGCCTTCGGCACCGAAGGCGTTGCCAGGCACGACAGCCACTTTCTGCTCCTCCAGCAGGCGGGAGGCGAAGGTCTCATCGTCCATTCCGCTTGCCTCGACCGAGGGGAAGGCATAGAAAGCACCGCGAGGCTCGAAAGTCTTCAAGCTAAGCTCGTTGAGTCCATCCACGATCAGCCTGCGCCGCCGGTTGTATTCAGCCACCATCCTCTGGACATGCTCCTCGCCATGCAGGATCGCCTCTAGGGCGGCCTGTTGGGAGGGCGTGGGGGCGGACATGATGGTGTACTGGTGGATCTTACGCATGGCGCTCAGGATGGGGGCCGGCCCGGCGGCATATCCGATGCGCCAGCCCGTCATGGCGTAGTCCTTCGAAAAGCCACCCAGTGTGACTGTGCGCTCGCGCATGCCGGGCAAGGAAGCGAAGCAAACATGCGTGTGGTCGTAGACCAGGCGGTCATAGATCTCGTCTGAGATAACGAGCAAGTCATGCTTTTCGGCAAGATTGCCGATGGCCATCAAGCGCTCGCGGCTCATGACGGCGCCGGTTGGGTTGTTGGGGTAACCGATCAGCAGCGCCTTTGTCTTGGGCGTGATATATCCCTCGAGATCGGCGGCCTCGACCTGGAAATCGTCCTCGACGCGGGTGGGGAAGGCGACGGGCGTGCCCCCGGCAAACAAGACTTCGGGCTGGTAGGAGACGAAGCAAGGGGTGGGGACGATCACCTCGTCCCCTGGATCGATGATCGCCGTCAGCGCCAGATAGAGCGCCTCCGAGACGCCCACCGTGATCAGAATTTCACTATCCGGATCATAGCTCACGCCATAGAGGCGCTCGAGATGGGCTGCGAGCGCCTCGCGCAACTCGTAGATGCCAGAGTTCGAGGTGTAATGAGTCTGGCCGCGCTGGAGTGACTCGACGCCGGCTTTGAGAATCGGCTCGGGGGTGATGAAGTCAGGTTCTCCGATGCCTAAGGATATGACGTCATCCATGGTAGCGGCGATATCGAAGAAGCGCCGGATTCCGGAGGGTGGGACGGCGGCAATCCGGCGGGCGATGAATTCACGCATCTCTGCTCCTTGTCTCTGCCGCATGGCGGTGAAGCGGCTCAGCGCGGGTTGACTATCCAGCGGTCGCCGGCTTCCTCGTATGCCAGTTCGAAGATGCGTCCCGCGGTCACCAGGACGCGAAATACACGCCCTCTTGGGGTCCGCCATTGAGCGAGGATTTCCTCCACCTCCAGGCGATCACCCTCCCAATAGAGAGCGGTCGGGCGCTCTGCATAAGTTGTCCCCGAGTGACATTCCACCCGTATCTCGGTCATAGGTCTCAGGGATCTCGCCCCTCCGAATCCTCCGGCAAACGCCTTTCGCGGGCCAGTGGAGGTTGGTCCATGGGCCGCAGGATGAACGTCCCGTTTGAAGGACGCTTCGCTTGGCCTGGATCAATCTACCCTGGTACCTCATTAGGCATCCGGTGTCTCGATGACGCAATCGTCGCCGATATTCAGGCGATTGCGGCAGCCGGCCACGCGCGCATTCCGGCCGATCAGGGAACCGGCGAGATAACTGCTTTCGATCTGGCTGCCAGCCTCGATGATGCTGTCCCGAATCGTGGAGTCATGAATCGCGCATCCGGGGCCAATGGAGGTATAGGGCCCAATTTCGGAGTTCGTCACCCGGGCATCCGCCGCAATATAGACAGGGGGCAGCACGGTCACGCCCTCCCGCAGCTGTGCCTCCGCGCTATTGTCCCGGCCATGGGAAAGAAGGTAGCGGTTGGTCTCCAAGAGCGCTTCGGGCTTGCCGCAATCCTGCCAGACATCCACGCTCTCCACCCGCATGCGCAGGCCATCCTCGAGCATGATGTTGATAGCATCCGCCAGGTAATACTCGCCGCCGAGTTGTGTGCCCTGATCCATCTGAGCTTCGATGGCCTGAATCAACCGCTCGGCCTGCTTGAAATAATATAGGCCCACCACTGCCAGATTGTGTTGAATATCCTGCGGCTTCTCAACCAAGCGTTGCACGTAGCCGTCCTCGGCGAGGTGAACGACTCCAAAGCGGCGGGGGTCGTCGACCTCTTTGACCCAGGCAACGGCATCGGCTTGCTCGGTAGCCAGACCCGACAGGTCGGCCTCTACGATCGTATCCACGAACACCATGCACATGGGGCCCGTGAGACCCTCGCGTGCAAGCCAGATGGCGTGGGATTGCCCGAGCATCTCCTCCTGCACCACATAGCGGGTCTGCAGCTGGGGATAGGTGTTCTCCATGTAGTCCCTGATCTGCTGCCCGAGATACCCGACGATGAGCACTGCCTCTTCGAGCGTGGGCAGTGAGTCGAGCATGTCCATCACGTGCCCGAGCACGGGCTTGCCGGCGACGCTGACCAGCGGCTTGGGCTTCGACCAGGTATGGGGCCGCAGGCGGGTGCCAAGTCCTGCCATAGGGACAACGATCTTCATGCGGGATCCTCCCGTGATAGCTCAGGCTGCCTCCGGTGCCAGTCGGTCACGCTCTGGTAGGCATGGGTCGCTTGAAAGAGGCGCGCCTCGGCCAGGTGAGGGGCGTTGAGTTGCATGCCAATCGGGAGCCCATTCCTGTCGAAGCCCACCGGGAAGGCCATGCCCGGCACGCCGGCGAGGTTGGCGGGCAGGGTGAAGACATCCTCCAGGTACATCGAGAGCGGATCATCTCCGTGTTCGCCAATGCGAAACGCCGTTGTGGGTGCCACGGGGCAGGCGATCAAGTCGACCTGTTCGAACGCTTGCTCGAAGTCCTGCCGGATGAGCGTGCGCACCTTCTGGGCTTGTCCATAGTATGCGTCGTAGTAGCCTGCAGAAAGGGCGTAGGTTCCTAGCATGATTCTGCGCTTGACTTCGGGGCCGAATAGCTGGCCGCGGGTCAGCAAATACTGCTCGAGCAGATCCTGACCCTCGAGGCGCGGCCCAAAGCGGATGCCATCGTAGCGGGCCAGGTTGGCCGAAGCCTCGGCCGGCGCAATCAGATAGTAGACCGGAAGCGCCAGGTCCGTATGGGCTAGGCTGATCTCCAATATTTCTGCGCCTTGTGCCTCGAACACGCTCACTGCCGCACGTATGGCGCTCTCGACGTCCTCCTGCATGCCCTCGATGAAGTATTCCTTAGGCACGCCGATCTTCCAACCCTTGAGCGATATGCCTTCGAGCGAAACCTCTGGCAGCGGCTCGGGTAGGCTGGTCGAGTCCAGCGGATCGTAGCCTGCCATGGTCAGAAAGATGGGCAGCAGGTCTTGGGCGGAGCGTGCCAGAGCTCCGACGGTGTCGAGGGAGGAACCATAGGCAATCAGGCCGTAGCGGGAGACACGGCCGTAGGATGTCTTCAATCCAGTCAGGCCGCAGAAGGAGGCCGGCTGGCGCACAGAGCCGCCGGTGTCGGTTCCCAGGGCGGCCGGGCACATGCGCGCCGCAACGGCCGCCGCGGAGCCCCCCGAGGAACCCCCGGGCACGCGCGCAAGATCCCAGGGGTTATGGGTCGGGCCATAAGCAGAGTTCTCTGTGGAGGAACCCATGGCGAATTCATCGGTGTTGGTCTTCCCCAAGGCGATGGCACCGGCTTGCAGCAGGCGCTCCACGCTGGTTGCCGTATAAGGCGGCCGGAATCCTTCCAGGATTCGGGACCCACAGGTGGTCG
>Ga0136651_10001245_pt1 | contig 14091 bp, 14 predicted proteins | sample Mar14236cmmetaG_FD_94867 | JGI IMG/M metagenome (GOLD analysis project Ga0136651, IMG submission 94867) | Marine hydrothermal vent microbial communities from Guaymas Basin, Gulf of California to study Microbial Dark Matter (Phase II) - Marker... ...
CTATAAATCCGATTACTCCAAATTCCCATGGATCTTGGCTATTATGACATGCCATTGTTGGTGCCTGCATATCATACCATCCATATGAGGACCAGTCGTAATATACGAGTTCCCAAGTTGCTGTATCTGTTATATCATTTATTCTCATTAAATATGTATATGGTGTGTTCGGGTCTGGCATAAATGTGCCGTAATATGTATTTCCTCCCCAGTGATCAAAGGATGGATAGTCTTCAACACCTTCTACAGTCCAGTAGCCAGCGGGTGTAAATGTTTGCCCTCCATCTGTTGATAGAACCATATATATATCCTGCTCGAGCAAACTCGTAGAATATGCATAGCCTGCAAATAATGTGGTGCCTGAGGAAGCAACTGTTGGGTGATATTCTGTATCTTCTGTGTTGGCTACAGGTATATTCATTGGCTTGGCTATTGGACGAAAAGCATTCTTAATTTCCTTCCCCTCCACTCTCAACAGATGTTCATGCCCCTTTGCCTTGATCGCCTTTATAGTGTATTCTTGAGAAATCATGGATATATTTACTTCCTTTTTCTCTGCTACAAAGAAATTCGCCGATGCCAATCCTGCCATAACTAAAACAATTCCCACTAACAGAGCTTTTTCTTTCATCTTATACCTCCACAAATAGAATACTAAAGCCATTATATAATTTTCTGATACGCAAGAAAGATATGGATATCTTTTTAAACAGTTTCAGATAGCATAACATGGATGAGATTGAACTACCAAAATTTGATGAAAAAGAATTCCTGAAAAGAGAGCGTAGAAAGGCGAAAACAGCATTTGTTGCCTCAATTTTTGGTTTCTTTATTGCCATAATATGTCATTTTGTATGGAGAAGTGTGGATGAAAGCATAAGATGGCCTCTTTGTTTTTTCTTTGCCATCGCTTCCATTGGTTTTATGGCTAAAATTCTTGAGTTTTTGAAGGTGGATATAAAAGCCTTCAGCAGAAAGGAATGGTTTGGCTCCATTGCTTTCTATATCCTCACATGGCTGGCTATATTTATAGTTTCAATAAATCCTCCTTTCTATGATGCCTCTCCTCCAAAGATGGAAGTGGTAATGCTGCCAGAAATACAGCAGAATGGCGGGAATATACTTGTTGCAGCCCACATTACAGATAATGTAGAAGTAGATTATGTAAAAATTAAAATTGATGGGAAGGAGTATGAAATGTTGAAGGATGAGGATAACGTTTACATATACAACTATTCTGGCGGAAACGCAGATTTCCAGATAATTGCTTCAGATAAAGGAGGGCATATCGCAAAATATAATGCTTCTTTCCATTTTACAGACAATCTGGTAAAAGTTATTGCAGAAGAAAAATTGAATGCATCGGATGAAATTATAATAAAGGTGTATAGAAATATAAGCAAGGAGAAATTCAGGGTTTTTTACCTCATCAATGGTTATGAAATAAATGCTACCGAAACTGGCAAAAGCGGCGATTTTCTTATCTATTCAACATCTCCGCGATATGAAGGATGGAAAAAAGATGCCGAGAATAGATTAGATGTATATGTGGAAATAATTCATTATTTCCGTGGAATCGATAAAGCCTATCGTAACCTTATTTATGGAGGCAACTACACAATAAAAACCACAGCAGATAACAACATTGGCTTAGAACCCTCTCCTCAGATAAAAGGGCTCCCGCAGCCGCAGAGCCTCCGCACGCCTGCCTTTGAGTTTGTGCTGGCTATTGCGGGAGTTAGCATTGCTATGCTATTTCGCAGGAAGAAGAGATAAATCGATTTCGAAAGCTATAACAGGATATTCAAGATCAAAATTGCTTATTACAGACGGCTTAACCTCTCCAAAATATCCTATTTCATTTCCATTTAAAATGATGGAGGCGCATCTCCCCTCGATAAAGGAGGGATGTTTCTTTTCCTCTACGTCAAGTTTGTACCCTAAGTTTCTGAGTATCGCCTCCACAATGGACTTGCATTCTGTGAAGCCGGCTCTGGCATCTATCTTAACTCCTGCAAGCATTGTTTTTTGCCTCGCCTCTCCATTTTCAAATTTCACAACATCTCCCACTTCATATATCTGCTGGGGAAGTTCATTATGTCTGTTTTTTGAGAGTATTTCGAGCAGAGACGGAAGTAAAGAAATGCGGAGTATGGAATGCTCTCTCGCTATTGGATTGGCAATTTCTGCAGCTTCTCCTTCCATCTCCATTTTTTCAAACTCCTTTTCGGGACTTGAAATGCTTAGAGTAACAACTTCATTGAATCCCAAGCCAATCATAGTGTGATGTATTCTGTTATAATCAAAAGATGAGCCAAATGTCATGGATTTGGGTAACTCTGCTTCAAATTTTTCATATCCATATCCTATGGCAATATCCTCAACTAAATCAATTGGATGAAGTATGTCGTTTCTCCATGCAGCATAAAATACCTTGATTTTTTCTCCTTCAACGGAAACATCATGTCCCATTCTCAAAAGTGCTTCTGTTATTTCTCCCTTTTCTTCAATATTTAAAATCTTTTTGATGTATTCAGCTTCCACTTCCATTTCTCTTGGATTTAAATCTGGCGTCAATAATTTTTCTCGCCCCTTTATCTCCACCTGTTCAAGCTTGCCTCCTCTTTCAGCTATAGATGTAGATATTATATTGAGTGCATCCATAACTGCCCTAAAATCTGTGCCTGTTACGTCTATGAAAATATTTCTCGTATTTTCTGTAACTGCCGTAAGCTGCCCATTTATTATGGGAGGAAAGGAAAGCACGTTGCCATTCTTATCCAGTATTATTGGATATAATTCATGTCCTTCAAGCAGCTGAGCATATTCCACCCCTTTTTCATGTTTCATCAGTATTTCGTTAAGGTCCATCTCTTCTTCTTTCCCCAGAGGAACAAATTTTATTTCGTCTGGCTTCACACCTTTATACACAAAAGGAGGAGAAACCTTATCAAAATCATGCACTCCTATTGCCATTTTCTTCCTGTTTTTCCCGACTGAAAAATGTAGTTTCTCCTGAACTTCCATAAGAGAGGCTACCATCTCATAGGTCATTTCAACATTTCTTATAACGGCTCCAGCAATAAAGGGGCGTACTTCTGCAACACTTTCATCCACTACAAGCTTTATTTTTGGTGGCTCAACATCATATTTTTTCAATCCTTTTTCAATGCCAAAAAAAGCCCTAAGTGCTCTGGCCATTCCCTCAATGCTAAGTAAATCTGGACGATTTGGGAAAACTTCTATACTTATTTCATTTCCTTCAACTCTCTCGACGCTAACCCCAATCATGGGAATCTTTCTAATAAGTTCATCCATTTCGATATCCATTCCAAGCAGTGAAATGAGGTCGTAGTATTCAAAGTTTACAACTGGCATCCTGAGATAATCAGGAAACAATATTTTATTTTGTCGATGTTACCAGCATATGCCTTCATATATTATTCCTTCCCTGTTTTTCAACACTCTTCTTCCTTCTATAACAATTTTTCTCTTCATCACACTAAAATCAGGCTCTGAAAACTCTTCCCAATCTGTGAGAATGAGGCATGCATCTGCATTCTTCAACGCCTCTTTTACACTCCCGCAATAGATTATATCGGGAAAAATTTTTTTCATGTTTTCCATTGCCATTGGATCATATGCTTTTACAATCGCCCCCTTTTTGATTAGCTCTTTTATAATGGGAATGCTTCTCGATTCCCTGACATCGTCGGTATTCGCCTTAAATGCCAGTCCCAGCACGGCAATAGTTTTTCCCTTTACATCCATATATTTTTCCAGAATATTTATTATCCTCAAAGGTTGCCTTTCATTCACACTCAACACTGCATCAATAAGCTCCATTTCATATCCCAGCTTCCTGCTTCCAGCCAGCAGCGCCCTCAAATCTTTTGGAAAGCAGGAGCCGCCAAAGCCCACGCCTGCATTTAGAAAATGGGGTGAGATGCGATGGTCCATGGAAACACCTTTCATGACTTTATATACATCAATGCCAAGTATCTTGCAAAGATTACCAATTTCGTTTGCGAAAGAAATTTTAGTTGCCAGAAAAGCATTGCTTGCATATTTTATCATTTCAGCTTCGGTTGGAGTGGTGATGAGCACAGGAGCTTTTATTGGTTCGTATAATTTTTTTAGAATGTTTGCCGTTTCCTCATCTTCCACTCCGATAACTATTCTATCTGGATTCATAAAATCATATATTGCTTTTCCTTCCCTTAAGAACTCCGGATTCATTGCTATGCTAAAATTTTTCCCATATGATTCTATTATCGGCTTTACGACTTGCTGTGTTGTACCCGGAAATACAGTGCTTTTAACAACCACAATGCTACCATCTTTCATCGCTTCTCCAATTTTTTTTGCCGCCGCCTCAACATATTTTAATTCAATGCTACCATCTGGTTTTGAAGGAGTGCCAACACAGATAAAAATGATATCTTCATCTATTTCATATTCTGTCGTAGCTTCTATTCGCTCCATATTTCTATCCAACATCTCCTGCAAACCCTCCTCGTATATTGGTGCTTCTCCCTTTTTTATTTTATCTATTTTCTCCTCATCTATATCTATAATTTTTACTTCATTACCCATTTCAGCAAAGCATACAGCCGTTGTAATGCCAACATAGCCTCCGCCAACAACGCATACTTTCATGATTGGAAATGCTATCTGCATAAAATATCTTTTCCTGATGCCAAACAACAATTCAGAAACATTTATATACCCGAGTTGCAAAAATATAATTCATGATTATCACTTTGGAAGACCTAGCCATGGCAATAGCAGCAAGAATAGATATTGACATGGAGTCTGCCCTCAAGGATGCAAATTTCGTGATGGATTTATTTGGCTTTGAGGACAGAATAATAGACAATATTCTTGAACCCGAAGATCGACAGCTTTTCTATATACTCGAGGAGGAAGGAATGCTTATCACCGAAAGAGAGGAGACAACAATCTACGATGGCAGGAGCTGGCGAACACATTACTGGTTCCTTAATAAGGAGGCTATTTTAAAATACAAAGAGAAAGGGAAGGAGGAAGAGGAGAAGGAGAGGAAAAGAAAGGAGGAGGATGCTGCAGAGATATACAAGGAAATACCGGATGAACTCTGGTTTGGACATTAACTCTTTCCAGATAGAATTTCTTTCACAATGTCTCTAAATCCATCAAAGCCGACGGGGCGGGCTATCACGCCCTTGGCGCCCGCCTTTTCCAGCTCCTTAGCCCATTCGGTGCCGAAATAGGCGGTAAAGCCATATACTTTTGCCTCCGGATCGATGGCGAGTATTCTTTTAGTTGCCTCAACACCATCTATGCCGGGTAGCTTTAAATCCATTATAACCAGGTCTGGCTTTTTTCCTTTTTTCATAAGTTCCTTGTATTTTTCCACTCCTTCCTCTCCGCTATAAGCTTGGTGGATTTCTATTTTAAGAGATGAGAGATACTCCTTAATAAGCTCCTGTATTGGTTCTTCATCTTCAACAACAAGCATTATTGCCATTGTATTTGTATTCATTGAGTGTTTATAAAATTATCTTGGCCAGAAACAGTGCATCAATTATTTATACACATCCTTCTTCAAAAATGTGATTCGTCTCGGAAAATTAGCATTATATCATTGTGATGCCTGTAACACACCTTTGCTCAAAAAAACATGTAGTTGCGGGGAGAAAGTGAGGAAAGTGGCTATTACGCCTCCTGGCGATATCCGTCCTGCTTTCGAGTTTGATAAAAGATTGATTGAAAAGACGATTGAAAAACAATTTGGCGATGCATGGATGCCGGAAGTTGTGATTTTAAATGCCACCCCAGCAATAGACAGGAAGGATGAGGTTATAATCGATGGAAAAGTTGCTGGAAATCTCGTTTATGACATATGGGAAAAATGCTTTAAATTTCAGCCACGCCCATGGTATGTTTCTCTTTTAAAAATTAAAAGAGGGTATGTTGTGGCAGATGATGGCGCCCTGCCATATATTCTCAAAACAGCAAATTTGATGGCCCCAGGCGTTAAGGAAGCGGATGAGAATATAAGGGAGGGAGACGAAGTCGTTGTTCTAGATAGAGAAGGAAATGTTGTTGCTACAGGAATGGCGAAGAAAAACGGCAAAGAAATGGTTGGCAGCAAAGGCATGGCTGTCAAGATAAGGTGGCGTGGTGTGGAGGAGGCGAAGAAAGGCAAAAAAATAACATGGAATAAAGTGCTAAATGAAAATGAGGATGTGATTCTCAGCATGATAGGAAATGAGAAGAAATTTATTCAGAATACCATTGAAAAATATGGATTGCCTTACGTTGTTTCTTTCAGCGGTGGAAAGGATAGTCTGGCAACATTGCTTCTGCTTCTCGATGCTGGTTATGAACCAGAGCTTTTATTTCTGAATACAGGATTGGAATTTGATGAAACTGTAAATAATGTTTATGAAACAGCCGCAAAATATGGGCTTGAGTTAAAAGAAGGAAAGGCTGGCGAAAAATTCTGGGAAGCGATAGATTTTTTTGGCATTCCAGCCCGCGATTATAGATGGTGCTGCAAAACATGCAAGCTCGGTGTGGCAGCAATGCTCATTAAAAAGTATTATCCGCATGGTGTGCTCTCATTTATAGGGCAGCGTAGATATGAATCGCAGCATCGTGCTGAACATGGCAAAATATGGAAAAATCCATGGGTTCATGGACAGATTGCAGCATCTCCCATTCAAAACTGGACAGCTATGCACATATGGCTATACCTTTTTATGAAAAAGGCAAAATGGAATCCTCTATATGAGCAGGGTTTCAGCAGAATCGGATGCTGGTTATGCCCTGCAAGCGACATGGCCGAGTTTCATCTCAAAAAACACAAAGATTGGGGGAGATTTGAAGAGAAATTACAGAAATTTGCCACAAAACATAAATTGCCAAAGGAATGGCTCTCGTTAGGACTATGGAGGTGGAGGAAGCCGCCAAGATGGAGTGAAATAAAATATGAGATAAAGGCGGAGAGAGAATATGTTATTGAGGGAAATGAAGAGAGAATTGAGAATTTCTTGAAAATAGTGGGTGATGTAAAAAAGATTAAAGAAGGAGAGTATGAAGTTGGAGGAATAAGGGTAAGGTTGGGAAAGGAGATAGAAATAAGCGAAAAGGAGGAATTGATTAAGGACGTAATATACAGGGCGATAAATTGTGTTGGATGCGGTGTATGTGTTGCAAAATGCAGCCAAAATGCTATATCGATTATTAATGGAAAGGCATATATCACTGACAATTGCATACATTGTCTGCAATGCATGGATGAATGTCCTGTAATTGTCTTCAGATAAACCAAAGAATTTTTTAACCTTGCAAATATCAGATTTGTGCTCCTTGAAATATTTATTGCAGTAGTATTTCCTATTGCTCTCCTTATAGCCATCTCCCTATTCTTTTTTCTTTATCCAGAGACACTCGAAGAAATAGGATTTGGGAAAAGAGAGGTGGGGCTGCTCATTGTTGGTTCTGCTTCAACAATGTTTTTTGATTTACCTCTCTTTTTTTATCAGAATTATTTTCTGGCTTTAAATATTGGTGGAGCTCTCATTCCAATTGTCCTTGCTTTCTACTTCATAAAAACAAATTCATTTTCATTTGTAAGGATGGCGGGTGCGACTTTTCTTGTAGCATTAGCAACTTATATGGTTACAGTAGTTACTCCTTCTGGCGTCGTTTCCTACTTTCCATTTTATTTCCTTCCTCCCATACTCTCTTTTTTAATTGCTCTGCTGCTGTATTTTAGGCATCCGAAAGCCTGTGCATTTTCATACACTACCTCCACACTCGGCGTTATTATAGGAGGAGATTTCTCCCATTTACCCGAACTCTTCACTGAGCCTTTCATAGGATCAATGGGTGGAGCAGGAATATATGACATGATTTATCTCGCCGGCCTGATTTCTTTCTTCCTTTCCTTCATTCCCATTGAGAAAAAGAGATTATCAAAAGAGGAAAGAAGGGAATGGAAAATAAGAAGGGAGGCATACTATGCCGGCAGGCTTGCTGGCGTGGGCGGCGATTATAAAGGTATTGTAAAAGTGCTAACGGGTAAAAGTGTTGATGAGATAAGATTTTACAGACTGCTAACAGAATTGAATAAGCCCATACGAAGAAAATATGCAGCTCCGTGGAAAAGAATAATTGCCTTTCTTCTTGATTCCTTTATAATTATTCCTTCCTCTCTTGCTTTCTTTCTTATTTATAATTCAGAAGAATATGTGCTTCTCTCTCTTTTTCTCTTTTTCCAGATTGTCTATTTTACAGGTCTTGAATGGTATTTTGGGGCGACAGTTGGAAAGGCAGTAATGGATATAGAAGTAAGGAATGTTGCCGGCGAAAAGGCTGACTTCATAACAGTTTTTACCAGAAATATAATAAGAATACTCGAATTTTTCATGCTGTTCTATATGATTAGTCTCCTCCTAATGATATTAACGCCGAAAATGCAGAGATTGGGCGATTTAATAGCAGACAGCATTGTAATGGAGGCAAAAGCATGAATGTCTTTAATCTGCTATATGCAATATGGCTAATCTTTCCTGCTTATGTTGCAAATGCATCAGCAGTGCTTTTCAAAGGAAAAATACCCATCGATTTCAACAAAACATGGCGAGGCAAACCAATTTTTGGCAGAGGAAAAACATGGAGAGGACTGGCGGGAGGCACGATAGCAGGCATGGCAACGGGCTTTTTAATGAACTTGTTCCACCAATCATTTGGAGAGGGAGTTGAAATGCTCATTGTTCTTTTTTCTTTATGCTTCGGCGCCCTTTTTGGAGACATGATGAAAAGTTTTGTAAAAAGAAGAATAGGAAAAGAGAGGGGGGAGAAGTGGATTATTGCCGACCAAATAGATTTTCTTCTTGGCGCCTTCCTTTTCGCTTTTTTATTTGCTAGAGAATGGTTCCTTTCAGCTTTTCAATGGTATCATATCATATTTCTTCTAATCTTAACTCCACTGATACATTTAGCAACAAATATATTGGCGTATTTATTAAAACTCAAGAAAGTTCCGTGGTGATTAAATGAATGATGAGGAAATTGTAAGGTTTATTAAGGAAAGATTGCAGAAAAGAAAGCTTGAAGAAATGAATAAAGAGCTTAGAGAATGGATGGAAGAACAGGGAATAAAGATAGAGGAGGAAGGGAAAGAAGAGGAGGAAAAAATAGAAGGGAAATGTGAGATATGCGAGATAAGGGAGGCAAAATATCGCTGCATAAGATGTGGAAAAATTGCATGCATGAGTTGTTTCTGGAGTATGCTCGGAATATGCAAGGAGTGCATAACAGAAAAACAAATGAAAGAGTTGAAAGAGCAGCATTATTTTTAAATGAGTACTTATTTTGGGAAAGATGATTGACAGAGAAAAATTTGATGAATGGTACAATGAAATTGTCGAGGAAGCTGAATTATGTGATAAAAGATACCCTGTCAAAGGTATGAATATATGGAAGCCGTATGGCTGGAAAATTATGCAGAATATAGATGCAATTATAAGGGAAGAAATGGAGAAAACAGGACATGATGAGGTTTATTTTCCTCTTCTCATTCCGGAAAGCTATTTCAAAAAGGAGGAGGAGCACATAAAAGGATTCTCTTCAGAGGTTTACTGGGTAACACATGCCGGAAAAAATGAGCTGGAGGAGCGGCTTGTGCTCCGCCCGACATCGGAGACAGCCCTGTATTCTATCTTTTCTTTATGGATTCGCTCTCACGCCGATTTACCCCTGAAAACCTTTCAGATTGTAAATACGTTTAGATATGAAACAAAAATGACAAAGGCATTTATAAGGGTTAGAGAAATTCATTTCTTTGAAGCCCATACATGCCATGAGGATTTTGAGGATGCGGAAAGACAAATTAAGGAGGATTTGGAAATAGCGGAGAGATTTTTCAGAAAACTTTGTTTGCCATATGTAATTAGCAAACGCCCAGACTGGGACAAATTTGCTGGAGCTTACTATTCAATAGGTCTCGATGTTCTGATGCCCTCAATGAAAACCTTGCAGGTGGCGTCGATACACCAATACAAGCAGAATTTTTCCATTCCATTCAACATAAAATATGAGGGAAAGGATGGCAAACATTATTACTGTCATCAAACAACATATGGAATGTCGGAAAGAGTGCTTGGTGCAATAATAGGTGTGCATGGAGATGAGAAAGGTATTAAGTTGCCTTCTTCAATAGCCCCTATAAAGGTTGTGATAATACCAATAGTTTTCAAAGGATGGGAGGAAAAAATAATAGAGGAGTGCAGAAAAGTTAAGGAGGAGATAGAAGCGATGGGATTGACCTGCCACATTGATGACAGAGATAAAACACCGGGTAACAAATTTTATGACTGGGAGCTAAAGGGAGTGCCCTTAAGAATAGAGATAGGACCAAAAGACATAGAAAATAATGTTGTAAGCATTGCAACAAGGGACGGCGTAAAAAAGAGGGTTGCAAGAGAGGAAATTGAAAAGATAAAGGATGAGTTAAAGGAATATGATGAACGCCTTTATCAAAGGGCGAAGGAATTTTTGGAGAAGAACATTCATGTTCTCAATAAACTTGAGGATAGGGAGGGTATAGTTGAACTTCCATGGTGTGGAAAAGAGGAATGCGGCAAAAAAATGGAAGAAGAGCTTGAAATGAAGAGCCTTGGAACGCCATTACCGAAGAAAGAGTGCAATGAAAAATGCGCTATTTGCGGCGGGGCCGCCTCCACCTGGTTGCGGCTTGCCAAAACCTATTAGCCTCTTCAACTTTTTTATGGTGCCAGATGTTTTTAAGGTTTTCATTCCAATACTGTTGAGAAAGGAAATAGCTGCCTCCTTATCTGTGTGTCTGCATCTTACTATAGCATATTCATCGCTATAAAATGCTATTTTGATTTTGACAGGTGATTTTTTGATTTTCGCTGCAATCTGTTCTCGGCTCTCGCCATTGTTTTTAAATAAAATGTAGCGGTATCTCCCCCTCTTTTCCTTTACCACCATTATAGCTCGCCGAACTCCTCCTGCAAATCTATGAAAAGCTCCCTAAGTAAATCCTCGAAAATTGTGTTTCTATACTCTTTTGTGCCCCCCTGAGTCTCCACCTTGGCTATGAACTCGCCCCCTTCCTTCATTATTTCTATCCTGCACAAACTTTCTGCTATCGTTACCATTCTGGGAGTGAATATATTTTGTTTATTAATTTTTTTCGTTTTCGGATGCTTTGCTGCAAAACGGAGCGAAAGATTTATAAACTCATATACATTTTGATAGCAATATGCTATCAAACTCACCCATCATATTGGTTGTAGAAGACGATGAATTTATTCAGGATTTAATAGCCAGATATCTTTCCAGTTTGGGTGTTGAAATCTATTTTGCATCTGATGGTATAGAAGGTGTTAGGAAATATGAGGAATTGATGGAAAGTGGTAAAAGACCGGATATTGTTATAATGGATATTGGCTTGCCTTTCAAAGATGGTATAGAGGTAACAAGAGAAATTATGAAAATCGACAGAGATGCAGTTATATATGGTTTCACTGCCTTTTATGGAACAGAAAAAGCTGAAGCGTTGTTAAATGAAGGAGCCAAGGCAGTTATTCCTCGATCAGTTGGTTTTGAAAAATTCAGAGAGATTATAAGAGAGGCTCTTTTTGGCAAAGCCATTATTCATTAAATGCAATGTCTTTCTTTATTTCTTCAAAAAGTTCATCTACATTATTGAAGTTTTTTATGCCAACTTCCCAGCTTAAAAGCCCATAAACAGGTTTTCCAAATTCAAGGGCAAAAGCTATTTCTGAAAGAGTACCGTAATGGCCATCGATGGCAATGACTATATCTCCATTCAAAACCACAAGAACATTCCTTGCATATCCTATGCCAGTTACAATTGCATAGTCAAGGTATTTATTCCCTTCCTCCCTCGATGAACTTGGGAGAATCCCTATTGTCACACCTCCTTTTTCTTTCGCTCCTCTGCAGGCTGCTTCCATCACGCCGCCTCTTCCTCCCGTCACAAGCACTGCTCCCATTTCCGCTATTCTTCTTCCCACTTCCATTGCCATTTCATAAATTTCCCTGCTGCAATGTTCTCCTCCAATGACACTTATATACATAGCCCTTCATCATTCTTTCACATTAAAAAGTTGCGATTGTAAAAAAGCATGAAAATAAAAAAAATTATGAAGGAGGAAGGAGTTGAAGGCTTGGGTCTCCGAGTAAAACCCACTGTTCCACTGTTTTTAAATCACCGGGATCCCATCCTTCATGGACATCTGGAAGCACGAATTCATGGAAATGGGTTATGTAATTGCTCACTGCTCCTGCATAAACATTGCCTAAAACAGGCAAAGCCTCTCCTTCTGCATATACTCTGAAAAACTCTGTCGTTATCCAGTTATCAACGCCCCCCACCACGCACCACTCGCCTAAGTTTCCATAGCCATATCCTGTATTGCCAATGCTTGCGATGGCTCCAGTGCCTGGCTGTTTAACTATATACCAGCTCCAGCATTCTGGCACAGGGTAGCCAAAGGTATTCATGTATCTTTTGTTGAACCAGTCAATGGCTGTAAGAGCTATAGAAACGTTAAACTGACTGTTATGACATCCTCCAACTACACATACGAACGGCTTTCCTTCATTCGCTATTTTATCCATCGGGAAATATGGCGGCTCATATAAATCGCTCACCGATAAGCCCACCACTTCACCATTCTGTCTGTTGCCAGGTATGCCGGGATAGTGATTTGCCCATATTCCTGGACTGCCATGGCCTGAGAAGAATACAAAGCCAGCCCCCTGACTCAGTGCTTCCACAACATCTTTCTTGCCCGTGAAATTTCCGTTGGCGGTGGATAGGAATATTTTCTCAAAAGTATCTGGCACATAATAGAATGCGCCACCTCTCCCATGGAGAAGTTTTTCTCCCACCGTCCAGTCGCCTTCGGCAATTTGCAGCGTATTGTTTCTCCATGCTTCAAAAATAACCTCGCCATTGCTGTTTTCAATCCATACATGGATGTTGGTATAATCGCCGTACAATTTGGGATCATATGACTTGCCTCTAATGTAAAGAATGCCATCTACATATTCTACATCCGCCCAGTGCAGATATGAGTTGAGATATGCTTCTCTTTCAGAAGGAGAATAGGTATAATCGTTTTTGCCAACAACATCTCCCTCGGAAATGGAAACAATCTTTGCTATTGGCGGCGCCGGATAGCCATTCTGCAATTCTGGAATCAGATGGTCATTATGATTGAATGTTAGTTTTGTTTCCGCATTATGGTCTACGGTGAAATGAGTTACATCTATTGGTCCTGCCTCACCTTCATCATTGAAACTCTGTGCATATAGCGTATATTCTCCATCTGGAACATTGCTCACATCCCAGGTTATATTCAGATCCTGCTGATCGAGAAAACCATCTCCCGTAACTCCTATCATTCTGTAGAACCAGCTGCTTTTATCACTGCTTTCATAAGCAATTATTTTATCCACCATGTCTCTTACCTCTTTCTCATTTCTGCACGCAAGGCGCCCAAGATACACATCTGGATATAAATCCAGTGTATCCGTCTTAGCCATGGTATATTCTGCAAATATTCCATTGCCATTGCTATCCCAGTCATCAAAAACTGGCTGACCATCTTCATATTTATATACGTCGGCATAATACAAGTCAGTTATAAAGCCCGGATCATCTCCCTGCCAGTATTTCCAGTTTGAATATCTCACCGGCACATACCATCCTTTTACGCCCGCATTAGTGTTGTCTCGTGGTTTTGCATATATAATGGATTTAAGCCCGCCCACCAGCAGCACATACTTTACTCCCCACTCCTCTATTGCATCTTTTATAGCATATTTTATTTTCTCCGGCTCATCCCTTCCCTCATATTTGGAGTAAATCTCCTCTGTTGTTTCCATTATCGCAGAAATCCCTATGGAATTTTTGTGTTCTATAAGGGGCTGAAGCGCATCTGAAAAGACAGATGGAGCTACCACAAGTAACTGGTATGTGCTTGATGATATGCTTTTTTCAGGAGCCTTATATCTGATTTCAATCTCTGCTTTTTGAGC
>Ga0136651_10001248_pt1 | contig 14053 bp, 12 predicted proteins | sample Mar14236cmmetaG_FD_94867 | JGI IMG/M metagenome (GOLD analysis project Ga0136651, IMG submission 94867) | Marine hydrothermal vent microbial communities from Guaymas Basin, Gulf of California to study Microbial Dark Matter (Phase II) - Marker... ...
AAATAGTATCAGCCACAGATTAACGCAGATGGACACAGATTAGAGGTGTAAACCACTTTTCATACCGATAGTTCTCCATTATGGTAGCTGTGGTTGCGTAAGACAATCCGACGTTATCAGAAAATAATAAAAAGATTCGGATTTGCAGAGGTGGGTTGTGGAGTGATGGTGTAGCTGGTTGGATAATAACACTCCCAAAGCCGCCACACACCAAACATTTATAGGTATGTCGCAGCATACGAACTCTTGATGAACAAGGAGGCGCTAACACTCCAGGTTATCGATATCCTGAGCAAAGCCGGTTTTACGCTCTCGGATCGGTGCAATATCCGACCTCGAAGTTTTGATCTAGCTGCGCGGCGCTGTAACATCCTGTTGTTACTCCGCGTACTCTCGAACATCGATGGACTGAGTGCTGAGACTGCGCGGGAGATGCGGCAGCTCTCATGTTTCCTGGATGGGAGCCCGCTTGTCATAGGGAGTAAGTCGCGCAATCAGACGCTTGCGGATGGTGTGACATATTTCAGATACGGCATCCCGTCGATCAATCCCGGTACACTACGCGATTGTTTTATAGAGGGTGTGCCCCCACTGGTTCATGCCGCACCGGGCGGACTCTACATCAATATAGATGGCGAACGCCTGAAAAACATCCGCACCGCTAATAATATCTCGCTTGGGGAACTTGCATCCGAACTCGGGATATCGCGGAGAACGGTCAGCAGGTACGAGGATGGAGGGACGGACGCATCGATCGATGTGGTACTCCGTCTCGAAGAGATCCTCGATGCCGAACTGGTCTGCCCGATCAAGCTACTCTCGACAGAAAGGGACCTAACCAAACAGGATCATGCGCCGGAACCGTCGGAACAGTCCGAACCGAACGAAGTTTCGTTGCTGCTCACACCGCTTGGATTTTTCGTATTTCCTGCGAAACAGGCACCGTTCAATGCTATATCCAACGATAGCAGAGATAACAACACTATGTTAACCGGGTTTAGCACGTACAACCGGACGATGGTGAAAAACGCCCGTTTGATGAGCAGCATCTCATCCGTTGCAGGAACTAAATCTGTGTACATAGTGAAAGGAGCGTGCAAACATATGCAGATCGATGGAACCGTACTGATCGAAGAGAGCGAATTCAAAAGAATCGATGACCTTGATGATGTCATGCGACTCATTCAGGAGAGGAACATCGATAAAGGAGATACAACATGAAAGCAATCAAGATAATAATGATAATCCTTCTGGCAGTTGCCGCGTGTGCGTGCATCGTGCCAGACGAGCAGGAGGTACCGACACCAACACCGACCCCCGCCCAGACGCCAATACCGCCGCAGGGCATCGCAGACAGGATTCCCGCGGAGAATCTCCCCGGGACGTTCAAACTGATCGCACTGATCGATGAAAACACGCCAGGGTCGATGAACATAACAGAGGAAACACTGTCAACGATCGCTGGAAACTTAAGCGTCGGAGAGATTAAGGCAGTTCAGGGCGTCTACGAATTTGAAGCTAAGACATATTCAGTCTTTGTAACCGCCATTGAGTGCACCGATTCGGTGAATGCCGCGAATGCTGTCGAGAACTATAAGAACAAGCCAGAGTTCGAGAAGCCCCCGTCGCAGACAGTCTCTCGATTCGGGAAGGTGACGTTTAACGAACACGAGGCGACCGAGGTTCGGAGGAAGCCGCGTGGAAGTGGTGGCATAAGATACGGCTATGTCTGGTCAAACGGCAATCATGTCTTTATCGTTGAGCCCGGGACTGATAACAGACTGGAGAGTATGGAACTGGCTCAAATGACCCTATCTTAAAACAGGGGCTACAGATGAGGAAGACGATTATAATACTGATGGTATTGCTGCTTGCTGCCTTTTCCGGATGCGTCGAAAGTCCGGAAGAAAGCGCGGTGAAAGAAAACGAGACAGGAGGCGCAACGATGACGCATCTTCGTATTGGATACCAACCAAGCACCCACCAGATCGCAGAGATGGTTGCGATGGAGAAGGGGTGGTGGAAAGAGGATCTCGCAGAGTTCGGGATCGCAAAAGTTTCCGACAGCGAGTTTCCATCGGGTCCACCAGAGATGCTTGCTATGATGGGCGGTCACCTCGATATCGCTTACGTTGGCGCTGCGCCGCCGATCACTGCAATCGCGCAGGGGCTTGATGCGAAGATCGTTGCTGCTGTGCAGACCCAGGGCTCTGATCTCGTACTCAGACCAGAGATCAACTACGCCACACCATCCGACCTTAGCGGACTTACGATCGCAACATTCCCGCCAGGCTCGATTCAGGATACTGTGTTTCGGAAATTCCTGATAGATAACAACGTCAGCACCGACGATGTTGTGATCAAAGAAATGGGGCCGGGCGACGCGATGGCTGCGATCACAGCAGGGACTGTGGACGGCGTCTTCCTGCCGCATCCGGGTCCGGCAGTGATTGAGACGGAGGGTAACGGCAGAAGCGTCGTCGGTTCAGGCGAGATGTGGCAGGATCATGCGTGCTGCTGCCTGCTCGTAAGCGGGGAACTTATCCGAAAACACCCCGAGATGGTCAAGCAGATCATCAGGACGCATATCAAGGCGACTGAGTATCTCAAAGGGAACCAGAACGAGTCCGCCGAGATATTTGCAAATAAGACCGGATACGATCTCGACAAGGTCAAGTATTCCTTTGAAACATGGGATGGTGAATGGATCAGCGATCCACGCCTTGAGATTAACAGCACCCTTGAATTTGCAAAGGTTCACCATGATCTCGGAAATATCGACACAATGCTTACCAAGGAGGATATCTTCGATACGAGGTTCTACGACGAGGTGACAGGGGAGTAATCCCCTTCCTGTTTCTTTTTTTGCGCTACCCGAAAACCCGTTTCACCACAAAATTCGCAATCTCTGTGCCCTTTGTGTCCTCTGTGGTTCAATTTATAGGATAATCTAAAGAATATATCATTAGAAATAAAACCACAGGGTGGGGTTTTTTGGAGTTGCAGAAGCGGTCCGCGAAGAAGTTAATTTTATTCAGGTTAATTATACGCGGTTACTACCGTAAAAAGTGAACAGGTGCAACGTTTCGATGCCCCGGCTATTGATCCCCGGTCTTTGCCAGTTCGAGACGCTGCCCTTTGACTACCAGCTTATCCGATCGTCTTGCGATGCTTCTTATGAACGTCGCACTCAGGTCAAATACCCTGGACAGTCCTGCCATCGAACGGTTGCCCTTGAAAACCTCCTCTTCGATTGACTCGATCATATCGGCAAGCTCCCCATCGCTCTTGAACGTGATCATGATCAGATCGCTCATATCCTTAATCGAGCACTGGAAATTTGCATGCAACTTCGAATACGATACCGTATATTCCTTGTCAGGGGTTTTCCCGGGTTCTGGCATCCGCCACTGGCTCTCGATCAGCCCGCTCTTCCGCAGGATCACGAGACTCGGCTTGACATCTACGCCGATGCGCTCTGTAAGTTCCTGCTCGGTCATCCATCCCTCTGATAACTCATCAAAGACACTTTTGTGTGTGCTTGATCCGAATGTCCGCAGCAACGGTACCAGATCGGAAGGGTCGTTTACGAGTTTTGTCCGTTTCCCCATCTGTGTTGTCATGGTGCGCTATGTCCTTGCCAGATTGTCCAGAAACGCCTTTGCCTCAGTCTCATCGCCATGCACGAAAATAAGTCTCATCTCATTGTTCAGTTCGATCACCATCTTATCAAAGAATTTCTTTTTGGCGTGAACCCTAATATCATTTTCGGTGTACATACGTACATCATTACTATAGTATAGATTATGCCCGTCTTCGATACGGAAGACCTTAAATCCCATCTTCGCAAGAGTATCGGTGACCGATTCTGTGGAGATCCGATCCTCATACTGTCTTATGATCATATATTCCTGATATTAGTATATCGGCTCAAGATCTTCGATATGAGAAAACGCGCTGTCAAGTCGGTTTCTTGACTGGTCACGTCTCTCCTTCTCAAACCGAATCGCCTCTGCCGCAGCGGTATACAATTTTTCAAGTTCCGGGACTGAGTTTAGCGTAAATAGCGATAAAACTCTTGGTCTACCCCTCTGGATGAGAACCCCTTTGAAGACCTGCCCGATCTCGGTGGATAGTTCTTCTATGGTCTTGGTGATCAGATCGAGATCGAGATATTTCTTGTCGCCTTTGATGATCAGCATCGCACGCGCACCCTCTTTGTAGACGTTTGTCGGGAATAGAAGTCCACTTGGCTTGAAACTTCCAAGAATTGCAGATTTGATTGTACTATCCTTAGACGCCTCGTAAAATCCCATGGTTCCGATACCGATTCCGCCGTTCATCACGGTCTTGAGATCGCCAAGGTCGGTGACCATCAGCATCTCGCTGTTAAGCGCCTCTATAAGGAAGAGCAACCGCCGCGCGGTCGTGTTGTTGATCTTGTCGTAAGCGGATTTGATGTCGCCTGCGTACTTCTTCAGGTATTGGTTATCCACGATAAGCACGCCTGTAGGTTTCTCGTCTATAATATCCTTCAGACAGAAAGCAGCGTTTTGCAGGAAGATTGACCCCTCTTCCCTGAACGGAAGTACTGTAATGCAGACCACCGGGGCGTTTGTGTAGGTCTCTTTCAGTTCGCGTACGAGGAGGGGTGCAAATGATGAGCCGCTCCCGCCTGCGGCAGACGTTATGATAAATATGAGATCAAATGTCCCTCTTTTATCGATCTCACCCATGATAATCTCCTTATTATCCTCAAACACCTGCTTCCCGAGGGTCCGATTCGCGCCGACCCCGTGCAGATGCGGGACATGCAACCGATCCTTTGCACGCGTATCCACAAGTCCTTTCAAATCATTGATCGCTGTGTTAATCGCAATCGTCTTGACTGATGCCGGAAACTTCTGGCGCGTGTAGTATTTCGCAAATGTACCGCCGCGTCCAAACGCCTCACGATTCATCGCATCAAGTATCCGATTTCCGCATTGTCCCAGTCCAAGAACTAATATGTTAAGCATGGTCACATCTCTTTTAATAAGAATATTCTCTACGTCGTTTTATGATCCATAACAGTATTAAGAGTATCGGAATTGCCGCAATAATGTATACATAATATTTTTCCAAACCCGACTTCTCTGCCCGAAACTCAAAAACATCGGTTGCCTCCTCATCCGCCCCCCACATCACGTTCATCTCAACCACATGGTCGCCTTCCTCGTTTGCGACCAGTGTAACCTCGTACTCCTCGCTCTTATCCGGCTTGATCGATTCATATATCGGTTCCAACTCGCCGCCTTTCAATCGCACACCATGGGGCAGATCGCCTTTGACGTAGACCTTTTCAGAGGTGGCGTTCCCGACATTCGTGATCGTAACAACCATCGGGACATCATCGCCGCAGGTTACTATGTAGTCGATCGAATCGATCGAGATCGTCAGTTCCGGCAGCAAAACTTCTCTGGCTATAATCTCAAGGACGCTGGACTGTGACTCTGTCGAACCCGAAACGCCTGTCTCGCTCTTATAGTTCAATACGGACGCGGGCATCTCACGCGTCCCTGGCTGCACATCATCCCCGATCTTCAGATCGTACTCAATCCTTTCAGTTGCTCCTGCTGATATATCGTCGATTGTGGACGGGCAGCCATCCTTGTACGTCTTCGCAATCGTGCCCTCGTCGAGCATAATATCCGTGGCAGTGCCGTTTCCTGTGTTTTTGATCGTGAGCGTGACCTTGACGGTCTGACCGACTTCTGCCGAATTCGGATCGATCGTTCTTGTGATGGTGAGTTTCGGGACTGTGACCGATTCGGTTTCTACTTCGCCAGCATGCCGATCGGTGACGTACAACTCTTTCGAGCTTGTTATCACAAACGAGGCGGCATTGGAGAAGACATGATCGAGCGTAACCTCTATTTTCAGACCAGTACCGCTTATGTAGATGGTAGCAATATCGCCAGTATATACTTTTGCGATTTTACCGACTAAGTCTTGAGAACTGCGAAACCAGACCTCTGCATACGAAATTCCGCCTGCACTGACATCGCGCACCTCTAAATGTATATCATTATTCAGTACTACATATTCATTTACACCTATAGTAACAGTAACATTGTTAGTCACCTCACCAGCAGCAGTCATCGGAAGTACCAGCATGAGAAGAGCCACAGCCGCCACAACCATCAAAATTCTACAACCGTTCATCGATACCAACCTTTGCATGTATATGTTTTAAACCTTGCGAACCACCGCACCTGAATCACGCGTATCTTCTCCTGAACAGGTACACCGCAGCAACCATGGTTAGCACCCAGTACCCGCCCGGACTGACAGTCTCAGCAGTCTCAGCAGTTTCTTCGCCCGGAGCCTCTCTTATACTGCCAGTTCTCGATTCCACAGTCTGGTTTGCATGACCTGCAAAGAACCGCGCGGTTCTTGCAACCATCTTTGCATACCCGTAATCAACGATGCGGTCAGTATCGGACGTCGCGAGTACTTCTGCATGCTCATAAGCGCTCGTGGCAAGAATCGGCTCTGCCCCACCCTCTCTTGCAGCGAGGATGGCTGACATCGCGTCCCTCTCGCTCTTGTTCACCTTCTCATCGGTATCGGTGCTGCCTACGCCTGTGAGTTCGATCGCGGTTCCCGCTATCACCATCGCATGCAGCGAATCATAGATCGCGCCGGCATAGTATCCTGTGCGAAGTTCCCTTCTGGCGCGGGATAGGTCGTCGGTCGCATCCAGGATCCACGATCGATCTCCCCTGGCATCGCTGGTCAGAATCTCAGCATACGCAAGTATCGACGCTGATTGGCTGTAGTACCTGCCTGCACGATCCTTGAGCAGATCCTCCGGAATCTCCGCACCCCCACCGACGCATGAGAGAGTTGCCCACCACTTCGCTGACCGTGCTCGCTCCATCGCAAACGCAAGCAAGTATATCGTATCATCCGCGCTCTCTGTATGATTTGCCCATTCCAATCGCTCTTTCGCTATTGTAAGTCTCGATTCTGCCGCACCTACCCCCTCTAAAACCCCATTTTCCAATTTTGCTTCCGAAACAGCGAGTTCGGCATCCGCTATCTCGTCCTCGACGCGGACTGTGAGATTAGAGAGACATCTGTCCTTGTCAGGAGAATCAAGGTATCCGGAGTGCCATTCGATACGACGCAGCTTGATCATCGTACTGAAACTCCTGCTCATGGACGCATAATAGTTTCCCATGTCGTAATCGTTCTGTGCATTCTCGATCACCTGAATCTGGCTATCCAGCGCATCTTTGTGTCCTTGATCCACGATCGCATCGGTCTCATTGTACTGTGCTCTTGTCCCGTCCAGTAATGCAAGAGCAAGCGGCCGCATCGCATCTAAGTATCCTCTGGTCTGCACTTCGCCGGTCAGTATTACCTGTGGGATATCGTTGCCAGTGTATGCATAAACAGCGTCTCTTATGTCGTCGATCTCCCTGACCTCAACTCCTTGCGCTGATCCGAGCTCGATCACGTTTGTAGTGACCAGTTCATCGCTGATCGTGACAAAAGGATCCTCTTGTTCGATAACCTGCACGATTTCCGTGATATTCCCCTGTCCCGGCGGTATCAGGAATGTGTGTGCGCCATGTCTCGCGGACACGTTTAATTTTGCAGTTATTCCCCCGACCGCACCGATTGATCCGTCCGGATTGATCATACCAGTCATAACGACTCCCGGGTCAACAGTCCAGTTCTCAAGCGCTGCAACCATAGCGACGGTCATTGCCGCCCCCGCCGAGGGTCCGCCGATCACTGGCGAGTCGGAATATATCACATAGAAGAAGTCGTGGGCTTCGGGATCCATGCCTGTAATGTCACACGCCACTATCGATGACAGCCTTGCAGAGCCTTGCATATCGACCTGTGCAAACGGCTCAGTGTCGACGAAGACGTGTCCGGTTCCGTCGGTCACCCAGACCGTCAAATTCGTGAGTACGCCGATCTCTTCGCTTGAATATACCGCGGGAAGCAGGACCGACACCGGCGCAGCCGATGTGTATGGGGCGCAGGACGGGAGGATTGGAAGTATCAGAAGTATCAGGATCAGGTGCTTCTTTTCCATCAGGAGTTTATCCATTTCTGTCGCTATAAAGATGGTGGCTTAGGGGGGGGGACTTCCCCTTCTGCGTGGTGTTTGGATCAGAGATCACGGATTACCCGAATTTGCGAATCCCGGGAATGCCGAAGTTACGAATAGATACTGCAAAAAGTCCTACCACAACCCACTTTAAGTCACCTCTTGAATGATCATGAGCACGTCAAGAGAGGTTACGATCCCATCTTCGTTGACGTCGGCTGATTGATCCCACCCGCCACTGGCTGCGATTTGAAGCGCTATACATGCGTCTGTGGTGGTGATCATGTCGTCGTCGTTGAGGTCGCCTTTCATGGATGCCTGATCTTGCACCCATTTCACCGAGTTCACAACCAGCCCCTCCATCGTCTCCGGGTTTGTGATACTGTCGATAGAGAAACCATAGTAGACGGTTCTTGGTCCTGTGCCATCATAAATGATTATCGCGGATCCGCCATCCTGCCAGTTCGCAACACCGATGCCATCTATGGGCGTTAACGAGTCCGGGTACGGGCATCGGGACCTGTTCAGGTGTATGTCTGGGATGCCTGACAGTATTTCGTGTGTTCCCGGTATTATTTCGGCTTCGTTGTCCAGTATCATGTCCCTGTTCAGGCATGCATGCAGATGGTTTTGTAGAAATGGGTCGTCCGGGTGGTCAGAGGTTAGGTCAGAGCCCTCAAATACGATTCCGCCATTGTATTGTTCGAGTATGGCAGCATCGCTCTCGTTTAACACTGTGTTCCAGTAGTCGCCTGCCGACCAGATGACTATATCAAACCGGTTCAGATTCTCAATAGTCGGTATGCCTTTCTCTGTTTCGTTCCAGACGACCGTGCAGTAACCATTCTTCAGAAGTACGGTCTCGAACTCATCAGCGCTACATGGTTCATCAGTGGAATAGTCCTCTGTATCGCAGTCATCGATGATCAGGATACCGGATTTGCTGCAGACATAGAGTGTTTGGCTGATGTTGTTGTTTGAGTAATTCGACTCAACGATCTCGCGGACGGGATTTAACATTATGAGAAGATCGAACAGCCCCTCTTCTTTCTGCCATTCCATAGAAACGTTTCTGGTCTGACCACATCCGAGATTGACAGTCTCTCGCCCAAGCAGGTTATCGTCAATCCGGAACTCAACGACGAGGTCATTAACATCGTTTCCGCCCACATTCTCAACCTGAGCCGATATGTCTACGATAGCGTCCCCTATATCAGATGACACCGCCACAGGAATCAGGTCAGGCGCAAGCGTGGCCACTCTGACATTCACCGTTTCTATGTTGTTCAGATAGTTCTGTTCCACAACACTGCAATCGCTGTTTAACTCGACTTTCAGCTCATGTATGCCAGATTCAAGCGCAAGGGTCGGAGCTAAATTGGTGCAGTCATTAGAAGACACATCAACGCTCACAGTCTCCTCTGAGACTCCGTCTACAAGGATATCGATCCTTACACCGGTTGTATCGGAAAGTCCTGTGTTCTCAACCTTAATATTGATGGGATTATTCCCTTCGATGAGGTAATTATATGATATGTCGCCTATCACAAGGTCAGCATTATTCTCATCCGTTAGCATCCAGTCCACAGCATTCCGTATGAACAGGCATTCCGCAGAGTCCAGTGCATCCAGCATGAACGGGATGAAGAGTGTTTTCGTGCCGTTGCCATTATACGCAACGATTGCCGAGCCACCAGTGCGCCACTCAGCCAGTTCAACACCCCCATCAGACGGAGCCAAAGAGTCCGGATAAGGTGACGATGACGCGTTAAACGAGATATTATGCAAAATCCCGGCAAAGAGCGGGTGATTGTGGGTTACAGTCATAGGGATCTCGCTATCCGAAAGAGCGATATCATCCTGGAAGATGGAGTGTGCAACGTTTTTCATAAAATCATCACACCCATGGCCAAAAGCGATGTCGGGCCCTTCCAGAACAAGTCTTCCACCGTTCCCTGTGTAGTTCATCATGAGATCCGAGCTCTCCTTGTCGACATTGTCACCACCGTAGTTCCCGGTACTCCAGATCACCATGTCAAACCGCTCCATATATAGTAGTGTTGGAAGACCGCTCACCGACTTATCCCACAGACTCACATAACAGCCATCATCGCTCAGTGTCTCTCGGTAACGCTCTGGTTTGCTTCCCTCCTGCTCTGAAATCACAATCAGATGCGAACCAACATATCCGGTAACAGAAAAAACATGCGAATCTGACGACGTGCAGAAACCGGCAGAATCACATACAGTGATGTTAAACGTATAATCGCCAGAATCATTGGTGCCAGTGTATGTTCCTGCAAGGACGGACCGATCACCTGTTCTCGACAACGTTACCAGCGGCATCACAAAAACATCTCCTGAAGGGTTCTTCACCGTGATGTTTCCGGAAACTGCGCTCAGGTCAGTCACCTCCACCACAATCAATGCAGGCTCGTTTACAATAAGACTCTCATCAAAGGTTGCATCAGATAAGATGGGGGAATCATTATCATGGATGGCAAACGCCCCTTCCTGGACAGAGACACCTCCTTCAAAACTTGCAACAGCCCTCAACAGCATGGTTCCCGGATGCCTGTTCGCAACCCATGATAGATCAAACGCAGTGGTTGAACCTGCACCCACTACCCTCCTATCACTCTCCACAGAACCGACCAGAGCCTCATCATCCAATATCTGCACCTCAAGCATCACCTCATAGTCAGAATCGCCAACATTTTCAAAAACAACAGAGATGGGCAAGGTGTCATTAAAAGTTACCTGCTCCGGAAGAGTCATATCGTTGATGACCCCATTTTCCGGGTTAACAACAACATAAAAATCTCTGCCAAACTCTGTTACATTTCCCTGCATATCCACGATCTTGATACTCAGATCATACTTGCCGAGCTTGGCAGTCTCTGCAAACACACAACTCCGGAGATATGTGGTTGTGCCAGTGAAATCCAGCAAGAACTCACTACCATCGGGATCACTAACTATCCCGTCGATACTCGCAACGTTTTCAAACGTTGCATTAACAATGATCGGGACAGGTTCGTTCCTGTACACCACATCAAGGAACGAAAGACGGTATTCAAGCAACTTGTTCACATTCGGAAGGATAAAACCACCAGCATCGATCAAGCCAGCACCGTACCTCACATCATTCCCTGGCTCCCCAAGATCCCTACAGGTACACTCACGATGTACTTCACATCCACAGGCGCAAGATCGGGGCTTGACTGCAACAACATGGCAACAGCGCCCGCAACATGCGGAGCTGCCATACTCGTCCCGCTATTCGACGCATAACCCCCACCCGGCACAGAAGAATTGATATTCATACCAGGAGCGACAACATCCGGCTTGATCGTGCCATTAACATAGCCGCCGCTCGAAAAACACGCCCAATTATCGCTCTTGTCAACAGCACCAACAGAGATGGCATCAGGTGAATCCCCGGGCGTCCCCACACCAACATACCCACTGCACAAACTATCCGGACAACCAGACCCACAATTACCAACCGCAACCACCACAACCACTCCGGCATCAACCGCATCCCTGATCGCGGAAAGCATCGGAGAATCAAGATCCGAATAAGGGCGGCCCAGACTCATACTGATAACACCCGCACCATCATCGGTAGCAGCATCGCCATCCGGATCAACAACCCAATTGATCGCCTCAATGATGCTGATGTCATCTCCGTAACCGGTGTCATTCAAGACCTTCGCATTGATGAGTAATGCACCAGGCGCAACGCCAGCAGCAATACCAGCACAATGCGTACCATGTCCATACACATCATAAGCATGACCCTCGCCAGTGAACGTTCTGTTCAGAACAATCTTTCCCTGAAGCGCCGGATGCGCCTGATCAATCCCTGTATCGAAGATGGCTATCCTCACGCCCGAACCCGTGTAACCCATCTCCCACATCACCGGTGCATTGATCCAGGGCACACTATCCTGCAGAAGAGCACGATACACCCTGTTTGGAGAGATGGTCTTCACAGAAGAATCCCCTGTAATCTCCCTGATCCGGTCTGCCGGAATATCAACAACGATAACATCCCCGATCCGGTGTTTTCCCATAACCACACCGCCTTTCCCCATAAGCGAAGATGCCACCTCATCAAGGTCTTCTTCCTCTTTAAGCTGCACGAGAACAGTGACATCCTCTCCCGGACGCTCAAGCATCTGTACACGAAGATCCTTGCTGATCTTCTGTGTGGCCAGATCGGTTTGACTGTAATTGGCAGAAACAGAACATGCAGAGATGCCCAACAAAAACACCATGACCGAAGTTACAGCCAACAGAGCGATGATACGTCTCATATATCACACACATCCGGAGCAGAGAAAACCCCACCAGGGCTTCTTTGTCACCTCTATCTCGCCGTTACTCGCATCAACTTCCATCTCAATGTCCATCGAAACCGGAACCAATCCAAGAATCCTTGCCTCTTTCGTTGCTATTACTTCATATACGGGTTCTTGCTCGGCGCTCTTTGGTTCGACGCTCTTCACCTTAAACATCTCAGGCAACATGTCCTGAAGAACCGTGACATTTCCGCCGGCAGAAGTGATGTCTGGCTCAAGCGAGCGAGAAGTCATCGCTATGGAAGCGTTGTGAGGTGCACCGTCGAAACTAAACGACCTGACCTCACCATACACAACTCCGGACGAAACAGAATCGACCGACAGACCGGACGATCTGTGCACGATCCCCACATCAGAAGCAGGAACCGTTGTTCTGCTGAAGTTTACAGGGATCATAACCACTCCATCACAATCTGCAGAGAGATTCTCCACAACTATAGGAACTGAAACCGGTGGCTCCATGGTGGAGAAAACGTGGGAGCTGTTGGTCCTGGCATCCCCTCCGCTCACAAGCCCTGAAGTAATGCTCAGAAACAGAACTGACAGGTAGATCATTATTGCTATGCTTTTCATTCTTAATTCACCTTCTAAATAGTTCAAATATCGGAATCATGTCAGTGGATCTCATAATTCATCCCTCCTTTTAGTCAGCTTCTCTTCCTCAACCAGATATGCGTCCAACCTGCCCTCTGAACGTATGTAATCACCTACATTGTAGGCGCCCTTTTCAGCACTCAATTCATTCAAAATGAAACCACAATCAACCTGGAGACGTTCATATTTATCCGGAAGTTTTGGCGAAGGTTCTTTGTTAATTATTTCGCCTACAATGATATAATCGCAGGGTTTTTTCCTTTTGGGTAAAGGCATAATCTTCTTAGTTTTCTCTTCAGAAAGTTCTGTTTCGATGTTAAGGAAGAAGAACCATAGGGGGATTGTCTTGCCTATCAGGTTTTTTACAAGCGTTTCACCAATGCCATAAGGATGATGGGGCCGTCTGTTACTATACGGAAAGTAAGTCCTCCAATTAGGGGTGAAGAACCAAATTTTGGTTTCGTTCAGCTTTACTTCAACATATGCATCAACTATACAGTCATCGTCACCTTCATCCAATGTGCTTGGTTTGACATCCATAATTTTTGTAGTATATATCCATTCCATTCTTTTTACACCCCTCGATCAGGATATGCAGATGTTATGCTACCTATAGATATAGGTTTATCACTTAAAACAATTTTCAACTTGTATTCGCTATCGGGCACATCCCAAATGATACTATCGCCAACTTTTGCTCCTTTCTCCAATCCTTCAGATATGAAGTCCTTAACCGCTTTATCATTGTCACGTAGGCCGAATTTCTTTTTGATTTGATTGTGATGATCCTCACCAACTATATGTTCCCACCCCCAATTCTCAGATGCGCTCCCCCTCTTCAGCACCGCCACCCTGTCGATCACCTCAACCACTTTCCCACCATCGTCCACAATTTCCGTGATTACATGCGGAGACTTCATCATCCGTAGTAGCTGATGCCTGCCAACAGCATCGCCCAGCGGATCAGCAACTCCGAGCTTCC
>Ga0136651_10001249_pt1 | contig 14053 bp, 13 predicted proteins | sample Mar14236cmmetaG_FD_94867 | JGI IMG/M metagenome (GOLD analysis project Ga0136651, IMG submission 94867) | Marine hydrothermal vent microbial communities from Guaymas Basin, Gulf of California to study Microbial Dark Matter (Phase II) - Marker... ...
AGAGACCAAATAAGAGTTTCTTTATCTGAAGCTTTAAGGGCAGTTATTTCTCAAACTATGTTTAAAAGAATTGACAAACCAGGAAGAATAGTTGCAACTGAAATAATGATTGCCACCCCTGCTGTAAGAAATCTTATAAGAGAAAATAAAATTCATCAAATCCCTTCTCTTATTCAGACAGGCAAAAAGTTTGGAATGATATCACTTGATGATTGTATTATGGACTATTTAAATAAGAGATGGATAAGTCCTGAGGAAGCTTTTATTAAATCTATAGATAAAAGCAGATTTTTACCATTTATTCAAAATAGAGAAGTTGTTGATTTTACTGAGATGCCAGGATAAAAGATGCTTACTGAAACTGAAATAAAAGATTTGATTTATAAGCTGGCATATCTGGAAGAGGGAATTTCTGATATTTTCATTCTTTCCGGTTATCCTTTTCAGATAATGGTATATGGAAGAGTAAAATCGGTTTATTTAGAAGATTTTCCTGTGGAAAAACTTTCTCCCTTCCAAACTGAGATCATAGCGTTTAGTATTCTTAAAGAAAGACCTCATCTTTTTAAAAAACTTTTAAAAGATGGGTATGCAGATCTTTCATATTTTTTAGATGATGAAACGAGATTTAGGGTTAACATATTTTCTCGTCAGAGAACCTATAATATTGTAATGAGAAAACTGGAAAGCAGAGTAAGATCTATAGAAGAATTAGGATTACCTGAGGTATTTTATAAAATTGCTCAAGAAAAATATGGAATAGTTCTTGTAACAGGTGCTACAGGACAGGGGAAAACTACAACACTGGCTGCTATACTTCACGAAATAAATAAAAATGAACATGTTCATATAATTACCTTAGAAGATCCGATTGAATATATTCATAAACCAGTAAAAGCAACCATTAATCAAAGAGAACTTGGAACAGATTTTAGTTCTTATGCAGAAGGGCTAAGATCAGCTTTAAGAGAAGCTCCTCATGTTATATTGGTTGGTGAAATTCGCGACAGAGAAACTATGGATATAGCTTTAACTGCTGCAGAGACCGGACATTTGGTTTTTTCAACCCTTCATACCATAGGGGCATCGCATACAGTTAACAGAATTATAGGTTTTTATCAGCCTGAGGAAGAAAGAACCATAAGATATAGATTAGCAGGTTCTTTAAGATGGATTGTAGGACAAAAATTGCTTCCCAAGGTTGGAGGAGGGAGAATACCTGCTTTTGATATTTTATATAATAACTTGAGAATTAGAGAAATAATTATGACCGGAGAAAGTGAAGGAAGAACCTTTTATGATGTGATGACTCAAGGGAGTCCTTTTGGAATGAGAACTTTTGATCAGGATCTGGTAAATCTTTATAAAAAAGGACTTATAGAAGAAGATATAGCTATTACTCATGCTATCAGAAGGGACAAAGTGGGCAGGGAGATAGATTTGATAAAGAAGCAAAGAAGCAGAGAAGAACCGATATCCTTTTTGGAATTGGGTGAAAAGGGAGTTAAATGAAAATAGTAGAATATCAAGATTATCTTATAGAAAAGCCTCTTTGTTTGATCTATTGGAATCTGGATTCGAACTTTGATATAATTAAAAAACATTTATATGAAAATTTTGAAATCAGAGAAATAAAAAACCTGGGAGATCTTATTTATTGGTGTAAAATAGCCCTGGTAAGTATGGTAATTATAGGAACAAAAAAGTTAGAAGAAATAAAAGAGCTGGGAGAATTTTTAAATGAAAAACTTCCTGTTGAGAAGAGAAGAGAAATATTTTTAATTTACATACTACCTGAAACAAAAACACTTGACCCTAAAAAAACATTTTTATTAAGTGCCAATCTGGTTATTTCAGAGGATCATATTTTTGATTTTGAAAGAGTATATCAAAAAGCATCTCAATATTGGTTCGATTTATATAAGGATTTTAAATCGTTCTATGAAAAATTAAAAGAAGAATTTTAAATTCACAGAAAGGAGGGTTCATGATAAGAAAAGCGGTAATTCCTGTTGCTGGGCTTGGGACAAGGATGCTTCCCATTACCAAAGTAGTTCCAAAGGAGCTTCTCAATATAATTGATAGACCTACTATTGAATATGTAGTTGATGAGATTATATCTTCAGAAATAAACACACTTATATTCATTATTTCTCAGGGAAAGGGAGGAATTATTGACTACTTTGATACAAATTTGAGCTTAAGAAGTTTTTTGAAAGAAAGGAACAAACCAGAGCTTCTTAAAAAGGTAGAAGAAGTAGAAGAAAAGATAAAGCAACTAATAGAAGTGCGTCAAAAAGTTCCTGAGGGGCTTGGTCATGCTGTACTTATGGCTGAAAGAGCTGTAGAAAATGAGCCTTTTGCAGTTGTTTTGGGAGATGATCTTGTTGATGCAGAAACCCCTTGTTTAAAACAAATGATAGATGTTTACAATCTTCTTTCAAATCAAACTCAAAATCATAGTATCATTGCTGTTGAGGAGGTTTCAAAAAAAGATATTCATAGGTATGGAGTTATTGATGGAGAGAGAGTAGGAGATAATTTAATAAAAATAAAAAAGGTGGTGGAAAAACCATCTCCAGAAGAGGCACCTTCTAATTTAGCTATTATAGGAAGATATATTTTTGATCCTGTTATTTTTGAATTTTTGAAAAAAATTCCCAAAGTTCAGGGAGAATATCAATTAACTGATGCTATTCAGTTAATGATAAATAATGGATATGAAGTTTATGCATATCTGTTTGAGGGAACAAGATTTGATACAGGGAATAAAGAAGGTTTTTTTAAAACAGTTCTGCACTATGCTATAAAAAATCCTGCTTTAAAAGAGGTTTTAATAAGCTTTGTAAATGAAAGAAAAATTTGTTAAATGTATTTAGTTGATGTTGTTTTACCCCTCCCGCTTTATCAAAGCTTTTTTTACCTCAGTAAAGACTTTGTTATCCCCGGGATAAGAGTTCTTGTTCCTTTTAAAAACTATCATCTAATCGGTATAGTGAAAGAATGTTTTGAAGTTACAGAAAAAGATCTTTCTCCTGAAATAGAGTATAAATGGATAGAAGAAACCTTAGACAGTTCACCATTAGTTTCTTTTAATCTTTTTTCTTTTTTAGAATGGGTATCTCAGTATTACATTGCTCCTCTGGGGTTAGTTTATAAAATTGCCTTACCCCCAGGAGTTTTTTCTTTGCCTAAAAAAAGGATTTATCTTACTGAAAAAGGAAAAGAAGCTGTTAAAGAAGGTTATTTGCCTGAGGAGTTTTCTTTAATAAAAAAGAAAGGATATGACTTAAAGTATTTTTTAAGAAAAACAGGTTTTACTATGAAGCAGATCAGTGAGTTTAAAGAAAAAGGATGGGTTGTTATTAAATCAGAATTTCCTAAAGCTAAAATTCCTACAGAAGCCTTCATAAGGATTAAAAGTGATTTGAAACTTGATGAGAAAATTTTGGAAAGCGAAATCGTTAAGTATCTTAAAGAAAAAATAAAAGTTCCCGAAAAGATTTTAAAAAATAGATTTTCCTCTAAAGAGATAAAAAGGTTGATAGAAAAAGGTGTATTGGAGAGAATTGAATATCCTAAAATTAGAAAAATTATGGTTTCTTTAGAAGTTCCAGAGAAATATCAGTTAACTTCGTCACAAAAAGAAATTTTTGAAAAAATTAAAAAGTTGTTTTATCAGGGTGGATTTAAACCTATCCTTCTTTATGGAGTTACAGGAAGTGGGAAATCCTTAATTTACATGGAAGTGATCAGGGAGGTCTTAAAAAATAAGAAAAAAGTCTTGGTTTTAGTTCCTGAAATAGCTTTAACCACCTATATGGAGATGTTACTTTTGAATTACTTTAAAAATAAAATTGCTCTTCTTCACAGTGGACTTTCTCCCTCTGAGAGACTTGGAGAATGGATGAGGATATTAAAAGACGAGGTAGATATAGTAATAGGAACAAGATCTGCAATTTTTGCTCCTCTAAGTAACTTAGGGCTTATTATTGTGGATGAGGAGCATGACCCGTCTTATAAAGAAGAAAATTTAGCATGTAAATATCATGCCAGGGATTTGGCACTTATTAGAGGAAAAATGGAAGATATTCCTGTAATTCTTGGTTCTGCTACTCCAAGCATTAAGAGTTTTTATTTTGCTAAGAAAGGTAAATATCATCTTTTTATGTTGAAAGAAAGGCCTTTTGTCAGTCTACCAGAAATAAAATTTATTGAAAACAAAAAGTTTTTACTTATTTCGGATGAGCTTAAAAGAGAAATAGAAGAGGTATTGATAGGCGGCAAATCAGTATTTCTTTATCTAAATAGAAGGGGGTATGCTCCTCTTGTTGAATGTGAAGAGTGTCATTATATCTGGAGTTGTCCAAATTGCGGAATTCCTCTTACCTATCATAAGGAAGAAAAATTGCTTCTATGTCACTATTGCAATTTTGAAGTAAGTGCTTTAACTCTCTGTCCCCAATGTAGAGGGTTTAAAATGAAGTTCAGAAGAGCAGGAACTGAAAAAGTGGAAGAAGAGATAAAAAAAATTTTTCCGGGGATAGAGGTTATAAGGCTGGATAGAGATGCTGTAAATACTGAAAAGAAACTTTTACAGGTTCTGGAGAGACTTTATAAACCAGAGCCTAAAATAATAGTAGGAACTCAAATGGGTGTTCATGGACACAATTTTCCTGAGGTGAATTTAGTAAGTATTTTAAAAGCAGAAGAGGGTTTATTTCTTCCTCATTATAAAGCCGGAGAAAGGACCTTTCAATTACTGATTCAAGCTTCAGGAAGAGCAGGTAGAAAAAAAGAAAAAGGAAAAGTAATTTTTCAGAGTGCTATAAGAGAGCACTATGCTATAGAATGTGCTTTGGAGCAAAATTACGAAAAATTTTATGAAGAAGAGATAGAACTCAGAAAAAAGTTTCTTTTTCCACCTTTTGTGAGACTTGCAGTAATAAGAATTGAAGGGGTAAAAGAGGATAAAGTAAAAGAAAAATGTGTGGAAGCAAGAAAAATTTTAGAAGAGCTTTTTTCACAACTGAATATAAAGAGTGTTGAAATATTAGGACCTGCTCCTTGTCCTTTTAGAAAGTTGAGGGGTTTTTACAGGTGGCATATCATTTTAAAAACCAAAAATTACAAGGCGATAAATAGTGTATTGTTTAAGTTTTTAACAAAATTTAAGGTATCAGGATTTAAATTTGTTATTGATATTGATCCAGAAGATTTGTTGTAGATGTTTACTTTTTCGAAAAAAGACGTATATTAATTTTTGTTTATGCTAAAAACACCCAAGTATAAAATAGAAAGGGTTAGCACTTCAAAAGGTTATAAGCCCTTTTATGAGTTCAATTTTAAACCTACAGAACTTGAAGCTTATTTAGATGAATATATTGTTGGTCAGAAAGAAGCTAAAGCTATTATAGCAACCAAAATCTGCACTCATTTTCATAAAATCAGAAATTTTCTTTTTAGGTATGGTGGGGAGGACAAAACAGAGTTTATAAAAAATAACATATTTATTATAGGACCTACAGGAGTTGGTAAAACTTATATGATAAAGCTTATTGCTAAAAAAATTGGAGTTCCCTTTGTGAAGGGTGATGCCACAAAATTTAGTGAAACAGGGTATGTAGGAGGAGATATAGAAGATTTAATAAGAGATTTGTATTGGGAGTCTAATGGAGACTTAGAGAAGGCTCAGTTTGGAATAGTATTTTTAGATGAAATTGATAAAATTGCTTCTCCCGGAGAAACCATCGGTCCTGATATTTCAAGAACCGGAGTTCAAAGAGCTTTATTAAAACCTTTGGAAGAAACTGAAGTAGAGATTAAAATACCTCACGAAAATTATAACCTTTTTGAGTTCTCAGAAATGCAAAGAAAACATAAAAGGAAAAAGCTTACTCTTAATACCAAATATGTGCTTTTTATTGTAAGTGGAGCATTTCAAGGATTGGAAGATATTATTAAAAAAAGGATGAAAAAACAGGGCTTAGGTTTTATTTCTGAAATAGAAAGTAAAAAGGAGGCTAAAATTAATTATTTGAAGTTTGTTACTCCTGAGGATTTAGTAAATTATGGGTTTGAACGAGAGTTTGTAGGAAGATTTCCAGTTATCGCAGTATTTGAACCTTTGAGAAAAGGTGATTTGTATGAGATTCTTGCCAATCCGAATGATCCTATAGTAATAAATAAAAAAAGAGATTTTAAAGTTTACAACATAGATCTTGCTTTTACAGAAGATGCACTGAGAGGAATAGCTGAAATAGCTTACGAAGAAAGCACAGGTGCTCGGGCTTTAGGTCGCATTTTAGAAAGAATTCTCATTCCATATGAAAGAACTTTACCATCTTTACCTCTTAACTTTTTAGGAGTTACCAAAGAAATTGTTGAAGATCCCTATGGAGTTCTATCAGCTATGACTGAATCTCCTTACAACCCCAGATGGAAAGAAAATTACCTTAGAGCTTTAGAGGACGAGAAAAAAAGATTGGAAAGATATTTAACCAATAGAAAAAAATTGTTTCAAGAAGACAAATTCAAAATTACACCTAAAAGATTTGAGATGATATTTAAACTTTACAAAGAAAAAGATATAGAATTAAATCAAGCTGTTGAAGAAATTTTGTCTATTTGGAGACAGATAAAGAGTTATGAGTCTGCTTTTGAACGAAAAAATTTTATTAAAATAGCCTTTACTGATGATGCTGTGGATGATATATTGGAAGTTGCGATTAATAAAAATTGGGGAGTTTTTACCTATTGTGAAAAAATTATGTCAAAATTAGAATATAGCTTAAATTATTTAAAAGACATGCAGGAAAAAGAGACCATTTATATCAATTCTTTAGCATTTAAAAATCCAGAAAGATTTATAAAAGAGTATCTTTTAGCTTGAAAGAAAAATGATATATCTAGCTCTTTCAGAAAGTTTATTTAATAAGTTAGTGAAACTTCTGGAGGGTTATAAAATTAAATATAAACTTATTGAAGACGGAGAGACTTTGTTGGAATTAGCCAAAAAAGATCCTCCCAAGCTTATTATTCTTGAAAAGGATCTGCCACTTCTTGATGGATTTGCAGTTACACTTCTTTTAAAATCTGATGATAAAACAAAGGATATTCCGATTTTAGCTGTTTGCAAATGTAAATATAAAGAAGAAGAAATAAAAGCCAAAGACTGTGGAGTAGATGACATAATTACATGCCCTTTAGAAGAAAAAGAAACAGTTGAAAAATTAGAAAAATGGCTGAAAGGGGTAAAGTAAAAAATGATAAGTATATCTAAACTTTATTGTGGTGCTACAGAGTCTCTTGATCACATAAGATACGGGGAAACACCTTCCATAGACAAAAGACCGGTGGTTGTATGGAATACTACCAAAGCTTGTAATTTAAGATGCATTCACTGTTATGCCAAAGCTGACAATACCCCGGCACCTAATGAGCTAACTACTGAAGAAGGATTTAAACTTCTTGAAGATCTTGCAAAGTTTGGTTGTCCTGTAATTCTTTTTTCTGGTGGAGAACCTTTGGTAAGAAACGATATTCTTGACCTTATTCACAAAGCAGTAAACTCTGGATTAAGGACAGTTATTTCTACTAATGGAATTCTTATTGATGATTCTCTTGCCAAAGAATTAAAAAATCTGGGAGTCTCCTATGTAGGAATAAGTCTTGATGGCTGGGAAGAGGTGCATGATAAATTTAGGGGCGTTAAAGGAGCTTTTAAAAAGGTAATTTCAGCTATTGAGGCTTGCAAGAAGGTAGATCTTAAAGTGGGATTGAGATTTACTATAAGTAAGCTCAATGCTAAGGAAATTCCTAAAATTTTTGACTTAGTTGAAGAATTGAAAATTCCGAGAATCTGTTTTTATCATCTTGTTTATTCAGGAAGGGGATCAAAACTGATAGAGCAAGATCTCAGTCATGAAGAAACCCGTTACTGGGTGGATTTTATTATTGATAAAACGAAAGATCTGCATGAAAAAGGTTTAAAAGTGGAGGTTTTGACAGTTGATAATCATGCAGACGGTCCCTACTTATATTTAAGAATGAAAAAAGAAAATCATCCCAAATCAGAAAAAGTATATCAGCTTCTTAAGATAAACGGAGGAAATAACAGTGGAGTTGGAATTGGATGTGTTTCTTGGGATGGGTTCGTTTATGCAGATCAATTCTGGCGAACTTATAATTTTGGAAATGTGAGAGAAAGGCCCTTTAGTGAGATATGGATGGATACTTCAAATCCCTTAATGGCAAAGTTAAAAGAAAAGAAAAAATATGTTAAGGGAAGATGTGCTAAGTGCAAATTTTTGGATCTTTGTGCAGGAAATTTTAGAGCAAGAGCTGAAGCTGTGACAGGAGACATATGGGCTCCTGATCCAGCTTGTTATCTTACTGATGAAGAAATAGGACTTTCAAAGGGAGAATAAAATGGATAAGATAGAAAGAGCTTTAATTAGTGTTACAGATAAAACAGGAATTGTTGATTTTGCTAAAGAACTTGAAAATTTTGGAATAGAAATTATTTCAACTGGCGGAACTGCAAAAGTCTTGAGAGACGGAGGAATAAAAGTTATTGAGATTTCTGATCTTACAGGATTTCCAGAAATATTGGAAGGAAGAGTAAAAACTCTTCATCCCAAGGTTCACGGAGGGATTCTGTTCAAAAGAGATAAGGAAGATCATCTTACAACTGTAAGGGAACATAATATAAAACCTATAGATTTGATAGTTGTTAATCTTTATGCCTTTGAAAAAGTAGTTAAAAAAGGGGTAGATCTTGATACAGCTATAGAAAATATTGATATTGGAGGGCCAACTTTAATAAGAGCAGGAGCTAAAAATTTTAAATATGTTACTGTAGTTGTTTCTCCAGAGGACTATCCCAAAGTTCTTGAAGAAATTAAAAAATATGGGAACACAACTTTAAAAACAAGACTTGAGCTTGCCAGAAAAGTTTTTAAGTTAACGAGTGATTATGATCAGATGATTTTTAATTACCTTTCTTCTGTCACTGTTTAATGTTTTGTCTGACCTTAGCAGAAAACACTTGCAAAAGGCTTTTTAAAAAAATAGAAAGAGGAGTAAAATATACAGATTTTTTTGAAATAAGAGCTGACAAACTTAAAGACTTAAAAACTTCCCATTTAGAAACACTTCTTAAATTGCCTTATAAATTTCTGTTTACCTTTAGAAGCCATGAAGAGGGAGGTTTTGGAAATTTTCCTGATAAATTTAGATTGGAGTGGATCCTTTGGGCTTTAAAACAAAATTTTTATTTGGTTGATATAGAATGGAAACTTTTCAAAAAATTTCCCCATGAATTTAAGGATTTAGATTTTAATAAAATTCTTTTTTCTTACCATAACTTTAAAAAGCTACCATCTGAGAGATATTTACTTGGATTGCTTTCGGAGATGGAAAAAAAAGGAGTGAAAAGAGCTAAAATAGTTTGTATGTGTAACAATTTAGAGGACTCTTTTAAACTTCTTAAATTTATTTTTTTGGCGAAAGAAAGAAAAATAGAGCTGGTAGCTTTTGGAATGGGAGAAAAGGGTAAAATCAGTAGGATTCTTTCTTTATTTTGCGGTTCACCTTTTACTTATGTGGTTCTTTCTAAAAAAGAAGCTGTAGCTCCAGGGCAGTTAGATATAAAATCTGCCATAAGAGTTTACAATGTGATTAAGGAAATAATGGAGTAGTTAAGCCGTGTATGAAGTTTACGGAATTATCGGAGACCCTGTAGACCATTCCCTATCTCCAGTTATGCACAATGTAGCATTTAGGGAAAAAAATATAAAAGCAGTATACGGAGCATTTAGGGTGAGTTCTTCTGATTTAGCAAAGGCTGTTGAAGGAATAAGAGCTCTTAATATAAAGGGTGTGTCTGTGACCATACCTCATAAAGAAAAAGTTATGGAATATCTGGAAGAGATAGATGAAATTGCTTATGAAATCGGAGCAGTAAATACTATTGTAAATGAAAATGGGGTTTTGAAAGGATACAATACAGACTGGATAGGTGTTTTAAAGGCTTTTAAGGAGAATGGAGTTGAGATTCAGGATAAAAAAGTAGTTATTATTGGAGCTGGAGGTGCATCAAAAGCTGTTGTCTATGCCCTTATAAAAGGAGGAGCAGAAAAGATCTTTGTTTATAATCGGACTTTTGAAAAAGCTAAATTTTTGGAGAAAAAATTTGGAGTAATTGCCAAACCTTGGGAAGAGCTTAATAGTGCTAATGGAGATATTATAATTCAAACAACCAGTGTGGGATTGAAATCTTGGGAAAGTCCAGTTGAAGAAAGGGTTATATCTCGTTTTAAAGTGGCAATGGATATAGTTTATCTGCCTTTGGAAACAAAGTTTTTATCTTTTGCTAAAAAGCATGGTAAAATAATTGATGGACTGCAGATGCTTCTTTATCAGGGAGTGGAACAATTTAAGCTCTGGACAGGCATTGAGCCACCTGTGAAACTGATGGAAAAAGCTATATATGAAAAAGTCAAAAATCTGGAAAAAGAGATTTTAAAATGAAGGTTCAAGAGATAAAGCCTTTAGAAAAATTTGAAAAAATCAGTTTAAAGCTTCCCACCTCTAAAAGTTTAACTCAGAGAGCTTTAATATGCAGTGCCCTTGCTGAAGGGGTTTCTAAAATTATTGAACCTTTAAAAAGCGAAGACACCCTTCTGTTAAAATCAGCTCTGGAAAATATAGGGATAAAAATAGAGGAGAAGGGAAATGTTTGGGAAGTAGAAGGAAGATGTCCTCCTTTACTTTCAGGAAAAAGAGTATTCTTGGGAAACAACGGAACTGGTGCAAGATTTTTTATAGCCCTAGCTTCTCTTGGAAGAGGTTCTTATGTGGAAATTTATGGAAAACCAAGACTTCATGAAAGGCCTATGGGACCTTTAATTGAAAGTTTAAGTAAACTTTCTGCAAATATTGAATGTCTTGAAAAAGAAGGTTTTTTACCTGTAAAAATAAAGGAATCACATGTTATTTCTCAAGATATTTTTCTTCCTGGAAATATAAGTAGCCAGTTTATCTCTGCACTCCTACTTATAGGACCTTATTTACCCAAAGGTTTGAAACTTATTGTTGAAGGGGATCTTGTCTCAAAAGCCTATATAGATCTTACTCTTGATGTGATGAAGGCTTTTGGAGTGGAAGTTAAATTTCATGAAAACATTTTTGAAGTTCCAAACTCAAGTTATAGACCTACAATTTATGAGGTTGAAGCAGATGCTTCAACTGCCTCTTACTTTTTGGCACTGCCCCTTATCTTAGGTAAAGGGAAAGTTGTTATAGAAAATTACAATCCCTTTTCAAAACAAGGAGATGTAAAATTTTTGGAATATATAAGAAAAATGGGAGCTAAAATAGAAATGCTAAATCCATTGGGAGTAAGTATAGAATTTGAGGGTGTCCCCAAGGGAGTTGAAATTGATCTTAGTAACACCCCAGATCTTTTCCCAACTATGTGTGTTTTGGGAGCTGTTGCAGAGGAAAAAATGGTTCTCAGAGGAGCTCCGCATCTACGATATAAAGAAACAGATCGTATCAAAGCTATGGTTACAGAACTAAGAAAACTCGGTGTTAAAGCAGAAGAATTGCCAGATGGTGCCATAATAGAAGGAACTCAAACATTTAAATCAGCAACTATTAATACCTACGATGATCACCGCATTGCTATGTCTTTTGCTATTTTAGGCTTAAAAACAGGTGGTTTGAAAATAAAAAATCCTCAATGTGTAGCTAAATCTTTTCCAGATTTTTGGGAATATTTAGAAAAGCTTTATGGATAAAATTATTTTAATAGGTTTTAGGTGTGTGGGAAAAACTACCATAGGTAAAAGACTTGCAGAGGCTTTAAATTGGAAATTTTTGGATCTTGATATAGAAATTCAAAAAGAAACAAAAAAAACTATAAAAGAATTAGTAGAAGAAAAAGGATGGGACTATTTTAGAAAAGTGGAAAAGGAAAGCATGAAAAAACTTAAAGATATGAAAAATGTAGTAATAGCTCTGGGAGGAGGAAGTGTTATTCATGAAGATGAAATGAAATTACTTTTTAAAAAAAGTTTTATAGTATGGTTATATTCTTCTCCTGAAGTAATTTTGGAAAGGATGAAAAAAGATGAAAAAACTATTTCTCAAAGACCCTCTTTAAAAAATTCAGGATTAGAAAAAGAAATAAGAGATGTTTTAAAAGAGAGGATTCCTTTGTATGAAAAATTTTCTCATTTCAAAATAGATACTGATGACATCGATGTGGAAGGAGCAGTAGAAAAAATTTTAAAAAATATACCTCAGGGAGAAAAGAGATGAAAATAGAAAGATTGATAGTTGGGCCTTTGGAAGTGTGTTGTTATATAATTTACTGCCCTGAAACCATGGAGGGAGTGATTATTGACCCTGGAGATTCAGACCCGAGAATTTTAGAAAAAACAAAAGAACTAAATATCAAAGTAGTGGCTATTATTGGAACACATGCTCATGCTGATCATGTAGTTGGAGTTGATTATTTGAGAAAAGAACTGAAAGCACCGTATTTGGTGCATAAATTAGATGAAGAATTTTTTAAAGACCCTGCGAATTTCTCTATGTTTAAGTCTTGGGGATTTCCTGAAAACCCTGTAGCTGACAAGGTTTTTGAAGAAGGAGATATAATTGAGTTTGGAAAAGAATACCTGAAAGTAATTCATACACCTGGACATTCTCCTGGTTCAAGTTGTTTTTATAATGAAAAACACAAAATCCTTTTTACAGGAGATACTTTATTTGTAGAAGCTGTGGGAAGAGCAGATCTTCCCGGAGGAAACTATTTTCAAATGATGGAATCAATTAAAAATAAACTTCTGATATTACCCGATGAAACCACAATTTATCCAGGACATGATTATGGCCCCAGACCAACTTCAACCATAGGTGAGGAGAAGAAAAACAATCCTTTTATACAAGAATTTTAGGCTCTACCTATACCTGAATAACTGAAACCAAGTTTTTTTACTATAAAAGGCTCATATATGTTTCTCATATCTATAAGAACAGGGGTTCTCATAATTTTTTTAATCTCAGACAGATCAAGAAATCTGAATTCATTCCACTCTGTAAGAATTACCACAGCATCTGAATCTTTTGCACATTCTAAAGGTGTGCTGAAATATTCTACATCTAAATCTCCTACGCTTTTTTTGAACTCATCCATGGCTACAGGATCATAGACTTTTACTTTTGCTCCCTTTTTTATCAATTCAGGGACTATTGTTAAAGCAGGGCTTTCTCTAACATCACTTGTATTTGGTTTAAAAGAAAGACCAAAAATAGCAATAGTTTTTCCTGAAATATCTCCCAAGAAGGTTTCCAGTTTTTCAATTGCTCTAAGTTTTTGTTTTTCATTGGCTTCAAGGACTGCTTCAAGTATTTTAAAAGAAGAGCTTAGCGATTTTCCTTGAGTGACAAGAGCTTTAACATCTTTTGGGAAGCAGGAGCCACCAAATCCTGGTCCTGGGTTTAAGAATTTAGTGCCGATTCTCGGATCAAGCCCCATTCCTTTAGCAACTACAGTAACATCAGCCCCTACTTTTTCGCAGAAATTAGCTATTTCATTTATAAAAGTGATTTTGGTTGCTAAAAAAGCATTTGATGCATATTTAATAAGTTCTGCTGTTTCAAGGTTAGTGATAATAAAGGGAGTTTCAGCTAAATAAAGAGGACGATAAATATCTTTAATAATAGCAATTGCATAAGCACTTTCTCCACCTATTATCACTCTATCTGGATGCATAAAATCTTCTACAGCAGCTCCTTCTCTTAAAAATTCGGGATTAGAAATGATATCTATTGCTACATCGCTCTTTTTATTAGCATCAATCAAAGATTTAATCCAGCGATTAGTTCCTACAGGGACTGTGCTTTTAGTAACAATTACCTTATATTCATCTATTACTTCAGCTAAGGAAAGAGCTACTTCTTTAATCTGACTTAAATCTGCAGAACCATCAGGATTTGGAGGAGTTCCTACACAAATAAAAATTACCAAGGAGTTTTTTAC
>Ga0136651_10001250_pt1 | contig 14044 bp, 10 predicted proteins | sample Mar14236cmmetaG_FD_94867 | JGI IMG/M metagenome (GOLD analysis project Ga0136651, IMG submission 94867) | Marine hydrothermal vent microbial communities from Guaymas Basin, Gulf of California to study Microbial Dark Matter (Phase II) - Marker... ...
AGGTGTCTACAGAACTTCATTTGAAGTACCGGCCGGATGGCAGGACCGAAGAGTCATCCTGCACTTCGGAGCCGTCAAATCTGCTATGTTAGTTTGGGTGAATGGCGAAGAAGTAGGTTACTCACAAGGGAGTAAACTACCGGCTGAATTTGACATAACAGATTGTGTTCAAGAAGGAAAAAATCTGTTGGCAGTGAAGGTGTTGCGTTGGTCTGATGGTTCTTATTTGGAGTGTCAGGATTTCTGGCGGATCAGCGGGATCGAGCGTGATGTGTACCTGTGGTCGGTACCCAACATGCACATATACGACTATTTCGCCCGGGCAAACCTGGATGAGAGTTACCGGAACGGTCTGTTGAATACGACCGTAGAGATAAAGAATTTCACATCACCCGATAAGAAAAAGTATACGCTGTTCCTGAAATTGTTCGGGCTGAACAACAGGCTGGTTCTGGAAGAGAAGAAAGTTTTCCAGAATGATCGCGAAAGTATCGAATTAGACTTTTCTACTGAAATAGAACAGGTTAGAAAATGGACGGCTGAAACACCGGAGCTTTATACGCTGGTGCTGGAGTTGAAGAAAGAAAACGAAACAGTGGAAATGATTAGCCATAAGATCGGTTTCAGGAAAGTGGAAGTGAAAAACGGACAATTGCTGGTGAATGGAGTTCCTGTTCTGCTGAAAGGGGTTAACCGTCACGAGCATGATGAGTACACCGGACATGTGGTGTCGTGCGAATTGATGGAAAAAGACATAGCTCTGATGAAGCAATTTAACATCAACGCGGTACGCACTTGCCATTACCCTGATGACCCGTATTGGTATGAGTTATGCGATAAATACGGCATCTACCTGATCGATGAGGCCAACATCGAATCGCACGGTATGGGCTACCGTCCCGATCGGACGCTGGGAAATAATCCTGCCTGGAAAAAAGCACACCTCGACAGGGTTCAGCGCATGGTGGAGCGCGACAAGAACCATCCGTCTGTTATTATCTGGTCGATGGGTAACGAGGCAGGCGACGGAGTGAATTTCGACACAATTTCTGCCTGGCTGCATAGCCGCGACCCGTCGCGACCTGTGCATTATGAACGGGCGCTTAAGCGCCCGACCGTGGATATTTACTCTCCCATGTACCCGGGTATCGAATACATTGAACATTATGCGCAGCCCGACCCGTACCGGCCGCTGATTATGTGTGAGTATGCCCACTCGATGGGAAACAGTACAGGTAACCTTCAGGATTACTGGGACGTGATCGAAAAATATCCTGCATTACAGGGCGGTTTTATCTGGGACTGGGTTGACCAGGGACTGGCCAAACAGGATAAAAACGGGATGAAATACTGGGCGTATGGCGGCGACTTCGGCCCTGATACCATCCCCAGCGACGGGAACTTCTGTATTAATGGTGTTATTAATCCCGACCGCACCATCCATCCGGCCATGTATGAGGTGAAGAAAGTGTACCAATACATAGAAATTACTCCTGTAAATTTAAAGGAAGGCACCTTTAAGCTGATCAACCAGTTTGATTTCACCAATCTGAACAACTATGCCCTGAATTGGGCACTGACAGGTAACGGGGAGGTGGTAAAAAAAGGGTCCTTGGGAAAAATAGGTCTTCCGCCCCATGATACCGTAACAATTCATATTCCGGCAGATGAGTTTGCCTACATGCCCGGGGTGGAGTACTTTATTAATTTCAGTCTGGTGACAACCCGTGACAAACCATTCAAACAGGAAGGTTTTGAAGTGGCTAAAGAGCAGTTTCCGATACATTTTGAAGGAAAGAAGAGGAGACTAAAACCGTCTGGGGAGCAACAAATGAAATCGGTATCATACAACTTCTCCGGCAAAATACTTTATGTTGAGGCCGGACCGTTTAAGGCGTCGTTCGATACGGTATCGGGCTTGTTCTTTTCACTTAGGATAAATGAACGTGAACTGTTGAATGAACCTGTCAGACCTGACTTCTGGCGTGCTCCAACGGATAATGACTTTGGCAACAGGATGGATCAGCGCCAGGGTATTTGGAGGAACGCTGGTAAACATCTGAAACTGCAGGAATTTTCCATTTATCTGCCTGAGAACGGAAACCTGTTGGTGCAGACAAAATACGAATTGGAAGATGTGCGTTCCCCCTTATATGTAGCGTATGATTTTTCTGCCGATGGAATCATTCGCGCAGAAATGAAATTTAAACCGGGTGTCGAAGGTCTGCCCAATCTGCCGCGATTTGGTATGTTGCTGGTGCTGAATGATGCCGGCAGCCTGACGTACTATGGACGCGGGCCACAGGAGAATTACTGCGACAGGAATACAGCGGCGTTTGTCGGAAAATATGAAAGCAGCGTAGCAGACCAGTATTTTGCCTACATCCGGCCTCAGGAAAATGGGTATAAAACAGACGTTAGATGGCTGGCTGTTGGAAATGAAAAACAGGGGATTTTTGTAACTGCTCCGGGACCGTTCAGTTTTTCGGCTTTGCACATTCCTGCTGAAATGTTAGATCAGCTAACCCGCCGGAATTTCAAACATACCGTTGATGTGCAACAGCTTCCCGAAACGTGGTTGCACATTGACAAAAAGCAAATGGGAGTGGGCGGTGACGATTCGTGGGGTTCGTGGCCGCATAAACCCTATCGCATTCCGGCACGGGAATATACGTTCCGTTTTACCATCAGGCCGTGGGAAGCGGGAGATAACGGGTTTGATTTATGGCTGGGTGAGTAATGCTTTGAAATTGTTAAGCAAATAATTTTTTGGTGGTTAATACTTCAAAATATCATTTAAACCGGATTTTAACACTTCCAGTTCCTCAGAGGTAATGTGGCCGATTCTTTTGACCAATCTGTCTTTAGAGATAGAACGGATATGAAAAACAAGAATCTCTGAAGTTTTTTCCAATCCGTTCTCCGATGACGGCTCCAAAACCGCATTTCCTTTATAATTTTTTACGGAAGTGGTCAAAGGGCAGGCAATAACAATTTTCAGATACTTATTCAAGAGGTCCCCGCTGATGATCACAACGGGCCGATATCCTGCCTGTTCCGAACCTTTAACAGGATTCAGGTCGGCATACCAGATTTCAGCCTGTTTCATTCGCTCAACTGTTTTAAGTAGTCTTCCATACCTTCTTCGGCAATATTCATAATATCAGTGTCCTGTGCAGCTTGCTGATAAGATGTGACGTATTCTGCTCTGTTAAGCTGGTCCAGGTAGATTTTCAGTGCCCGTTCAATGATCTTGTTTTTTGGAACAGACATTTTTTTTGCTTGTTCCTGCAATTGCTGCAGAATACTATCCGGTAACGTACTTGTAAATGTAGCCATTGTGAAAAGTTATTTACAAAGTACAAATATATAATATATTTATGATATATAAATATGAATGATAAAAAAAGAAAAGGATAATGCAAATTTCGTGTAAACAAAAAAAGGGTCACTTTCTTAAAAAGAATGTAACCCTTTGCTTTTCAAAGTGGAGCATAACGGAATCGAACCGTTGACCTCTTGACTGCCAGTCAAACGCTCTAGCCAACTGAGCTAATGCCCCTCCTGATCGCTGTAACCTTAGCGAAGGCGATTCATATCTTCTCTCTCTTCTCTTCCTTATTTCGAAATCGCGCCTGCAAATGTATAAACTTTTAAATAAATGATACATTTGTTGTAATGATTTTTTCGTGATATGAAGCGTTTGTTTGTTGCTATAAAAATTCATCCGTCACCGGAGTTACTTCAGGTTTATTACAGCTTGAAAAAAGACCTGGCACTGGAAAAGATCAGGTGGGTGGAGGAGAATAACTTTCATCTTACCTTAAAATTTCTGGGAAATACGCATACATCACTTATTGCTAAAATTGATAGAACACTGAAAAATGTTTCTCTGAATACACCGTCTTTTGAAATGCATTTTCACGATGCAGGTATTTTTGGCAGCAGGTATGCTCCCCGGGTAATCTGGCTGGGTATAGAAAACAACAAACAACTTAATGAATTTGCCGATAATGTGCTGAATGAGCTGGACCAGATAGGTTTTCTGCGTGATCGACAGAATTTTGTACCCCACCTTACCATAGGAAGAATAAAGCATATACACAACAAAAAGCACTTAAAAAATGTTATTGATAAACACAAGGGGAATCCCATACACCGGGAAACTGTGAACGAATTTTATTTGTACGAAAGCATTTTGAAGCGGGAAGGCCCTGTGTACAAAGTTTTAAAAGTATATAGTTTAGCGTAATGAAAACTAAAAAGTGAAATTTCCGTATAAACAACAATAATTTAGCTTTTGCACAACAAATACAAGCATACACCAGTTATTAGTAAGATTTTTTTTACTTTAGCGCATCATATAAAGATGAGGGTGAGACGTCGATATTTCTATATTTTAGTGGTTGTAAACCTGCTGTTTACATCAGGTGTATTGGCACAGCAATTGCCGGTGTTTACAAACTATAAATACACCTTAATGTATTCAAATCCTGCCTTTGCAGGCATGAGTGAGGGTATTTGTGTGAATGGTTTAATGCGGCAGCAATGGGCAGGTTTTGAAGATGCCGATGGTAATAAAGTTGCTCCTCAGGATTTCCTGATCACTGTCGATTCTCCGATTAAGGTTCTTCACGGAGGTATTGGCGGTTCAGTGATTCAGGATAAATTAGGCTTCGAAAGTAACATTGGTGTGCATATTGCTTATTCATTTCATGCCAATCTTTCATTTGCAACACTGGGAATTGGAGCGGGGTTTAACCTGACAAACAGATCCATCGACTTTTCAAAATTCAAACCTTTGATTGAAGGTGATCCTGCTTTGTTAACTTCCGAAGTCAGCGACATGCTGTTTGATGCAAATTTTGGCTTGTTTTTAAGCTCTTCCGATAGATATTTTATTGGTGTTTCGGTTGTCAATCTATTGGAATCTCATGGGAAAAATCTTGGGGTAGGTGATGATAATGTTATTCAGTATAAAACCGACAGGACATTTTTTGTCACGGGAGGATATACTTTTTACATACCGAGAAGCCCTAAATTTGATATTGAATTAACAGGCATGATTCAGAGCGATTTTGCTTCGACACAATATAATGTAACAGGCGTCGTTAAATACAATAGCCGCTTTTGGGGTGGGGTTAATTACCGCTTCCAGGAATCGGTGGGCGTTCTTGTAGGCTTTAGGGTCAAAGAATTTCGTATAGGATACTCTTATGATGTGAATATCATGGGGTTAGGAGTTCCCGGAAGCCATGAAGTTGTATTGAATTATTGTTTTAGAATAAAAGGAGATAAATCAAAAACCAGTTATAAAAACACACGCTACCTGTAAAAATAAACAGCTGGAGACTTAATAAAAAGGAAATTTTACTGTATATTTTTTTACTTTTGGCGGTTTTTATGACATCTTTAAAAAGAATTAGCAAAAAATCAATTATGATAATGAAAAGACTGATCTTATTTTTGTCTGTCATAGTTTTCCTCAGCAGTTGTGGCAATTCTGGCAACGGGGAACTTGTAGGCACACGGCAAAAATCGAAACCTTTCTATCAGCCCGACCCATACGGTATGGTATTCGTGCCGCAGGGGAGCTTTATCATGGGCGGAGGTAACGAAGACATTACACACAGTTATTTAACGCAACCCAAAACAGTTTCCGTTGCCGCGTTCTACATGGATGAAACGGAAATTACCAACGATGAATACCGACAATTCGTTTACTGGGTAAGAGATTCAATCGCCAGAACAATTTTAGGTGATGTAAAACCTGAGGACTACCTGATAGAGGAAAATCCGAAAACAGGCGAAATTTATGATCCGCCTTATCTGAACTGGAAAACAGAGATAGACTGGAACAGCGAAGATCAGGATGTACGCGATGCTCTGGAAGATATGTACTTGCCGGTTCACGAACGATACTTCCGCAGAAAAGAAATAGACACACGTAAATTGATGTACGAATATTACTGGGTTGACTTACATGCCGCAGCCAAAAAGGATTTTTCTGAAACTGGAGATTACAGGAATGCAGGTCTGGCTAACAGACCTCAGGGTTTACGCGACCGCTCGGTATATGTACGTAAAGAAACAATCTCAGTATATCCAGATACTTTGTGCTGGATACACGACTACACTTATTCGTTCAACGATCCGTTGACAAAACAGTATTTCTGGCATCCGGCATACGACCACTACCCGGTTGTTGGTGTTAACTGGAAACAGGCAAGAGCTTTTTGTATCTGGAGAACAGAATTGTTAAACAGTTATCTTCAGGCTAAAAAAGGAGAAACTTCACTTGCCGAATTCAGACTCCCGACGGAAGCGGAATGGGAATGGGCTGCTTTGGGCGGGTATTCACTTAATCCCTATCCATGGGGAGGCCCTTATACCAGAAATGAAAAAGGCTGTTTCCTGGCAAACTTTAAACCTTTGCGTGGAAATTATATCGCCGATGGCGGTTTACGTACCATCATTGTTGGTCACTTCCATGAAAATGAATGGGGACTATACGATATGGCAGGAAACGTAGCCGAATGGACAATCAGTGCTTTCGACCCCCTATCGTATAACTTTACCTGGGATATGAACCCTAACTATACCTATAATTCGAAAGAAGATGATCCGCCGGTGATGAAAAGAAAAGTTGTACGCGGAGGCTCCTGGAAAGATATCGCTTACTATATCCAGCTTACTACAAGAGCTTACGAGTATGAGGATTCTACAAAGTCGTATATTGGCTTCCGGACTGTTCAGCCTTTCTTAGGCAGAAATAAGGGAGACAATCCAAACAAAGCTTCACGCGTTTACAATTAGAAAATAAGAAACAGAACAATTAATTAAGAAAAAAAATTATCATGGCTTTTTTTGATTTTACAAGAACAAGAAGTTACAAAAATTTTATGGCCAAAGTTTATGGCCTTGGCGCATCAGTGGTATTGATTGGTGCACTATTTAAAATTAACCACTATCCCGGTGCCGATATCATGTTGATCATTGGTTTAGGTACTGAAGCAATTATTTTCTTTTTCTCTGCCTGGGAGCAGCCATTCGTTGAGCCTGACTGGAGCTTGGTATATCCCGAGCTGGCAGGCATGTATCACGATGTTGGAGGCAATGGTTTAAAAAAGAGAAAATCTCCGACAGAGAAACTGGACGAGATGTTTGAAAAAGCAAAAATAGACCAGGATGTGATTGAAAAACTTGGCGAAGGGATGGAAAAGCTGTCGGATAACGCTCAGCAACTGGGTAAATTATCAGACGCAAGTGTTGTAACCGATGAGTTCACAAACAATCTTTCTATGGCAAGTTCTTCGGCAAAACAATTTGGCGAAGCCGTTGCAAAAGATGTAGATGCAACAAATGAATACGGAGAAAGTCTTCAATCGGTAAAAGACGGGGCATCTTCACTCGCCACTGCATATACAGAGGCTGCCGACATCCTGAAAGGCGATATGAATACTACTGAGCAGTTTGCCGATACGGTTAAAGGAGCAACTGAATCGGCGCAAAGCCTGGCCAACAGTTATGCCAGGTCGGCGGAGATTCTGGAAAAATCAGTTTCAGCACTCGACTTTACGGCGCTTGAAGGAGATGTCTATAATCAGCAATTAAGAAAAATAGCTGAAAACTTAGCTGCATTAAATGCTATATACGAAATACAATTACAGGGAACAAACCAGACTGTTGAATCAACGGATAAACTTCAGGTAACATTGAAATCATTCCTTGAAAAACTGGAACAATCAACAGCTTCAACATCACAATTTTCCGAACAAATGGCAACGTTATCCGACAAGATGAGTTCTCTCAACAAAGTCTATGGTAACATGCTGACAGCCATGAATATTAACGGTTAATAGAAAAACAGATCGTTAATTATGAAGTTATATAATAAACTAAAAAAACAAGAAAATGGCTGGATATAAGGAAACCCCACGGCAAAAGATGATTGCCATGATGTACCTGGTGCTTACGGCATTGCTGGCTTTGAATGTGTCAAAGCAGATTCTTGATGCATTTCTCGTTGTGAATGAGTCCGTAGAAGCTTCGCACGGTAGTATTGCCGCAAAATCACGCCAGTTATACGGAGCTCTTGATCAACAGTATCAATTAAATCCGGAAAAAGTGGGTACATTCTGGGAAAAAGCTCAGGGAGTAAAAGAAAAAACAAATGAGTTAATAGATTATATAGAAGATTTAAAATTAAAACTGGTTGAAATTACTGAGCGTAAAAGCAGGGAAGAAGTACTTGAGAAATATTACAAGGACACAGTGCTTTACGGAGAGAAGAAAAAGGTGCTGATGCTCGGCAAAGTGCCTACAAAGGATAAATATGATGCGACAACAAATTATATGGTTAGCGGAACAAAACGTGAAGCCTATGTGTTGAGTGCGAAAATGCAGGATTATAGAAATTATATTCTTGAACTCAGGCATTTGCCACCTGATGACAGAAAAGTTGGTCTGATTACGAATTTGGAAGGCGTTATTTATCATGATGCCGACGGACAGAGACAGGACTGGGAAAACCACAATTTTTATCATACTATTTTAGCTGCAGATATTACAATCCTGAATAAAATTATCCAGGAAGCGCGTTCGGCAGAATTTAGCACGATAGGATATCTTTACCGCTCGATAAGTGAAGAAGATTTTAAGTTCGGCGACGTTGCGGCAAAAATAATCCCTAAAAGCACCTATGTATTTAAAGGACAGGAGTATGAAGCAGATGTATTGGTTGCAGCCTTCGACCAAAATCTGAAAGCTACCATAAAAATAGTGCATGGAGTTGATTCAATAACATCGCAAAATATAAGTAGGGCTCAGGTATATGAAGGATCAGCAGGATTTGGAAAATTAAAGTTTCCTGCCAACAAAGAAGGAATTCATAAGTATGCAGGTATTATTGAACTTGTGGATCCTGAAACAAAAGAAATGACTCCTTACCCTTTTAAAGGAGAATATATTGTTGCACCTCCTGCCTTAACGGTTTCTCCGCTAAAAATGAACGTATTTTATATTGGAGTTAAAAACCCGGTGGCAATTTCCGCTCCCGGAATTCCTATGGATAAAGTTACTACAAGCATTTCTGTTGGTAAATTATACAGAGATCCGAAAAGTAATGATTACATTGTAGAGGTTCCGAAAGGCCAGAAAAAAGCCATTGTTAGCGCTACAGCTAATCTGGCAGGTAAAAAACTGTCACTGGGTCAGGTTGAGTTTCGTGTGAAGAGGGTACCTACCCCGGAAGCGACCGTCGCAGGAATAAGCGATGGAAGTATTGATAAAAATACATTGCTGGCTGCCGGCGCGGTTATACCTATTATGAAAGATTTTGAATTCGACCTTTACTTCGAAATTCAGCGATTCACCTTCGGAACGATTATTAACGGCGACTGGGTTCAAAAAAATGTAAATGGTAACCGGTTTACAGACGAAATGAAAACAATTATCAGGAATGCCCGGTCGAAACAAAAAATATTTTTGGAAAATATTCAGGCAAAAGGGCCTGACGGCACGATCAGGAGTTTAAATCCTGTTAGTCTTACTTTGAAATAAATTCAAAAAAAATGAAAAAAATAATTCTTTCAATACTGACATTTACCTTGCTGCTGTCCTTTGGCAGTATGGGTCAGATAATTGATGACACACCGCAGGACGGTCTGTTTACAGCGGATGATCAAATGCTGGAGAAGGAACCTATACCCTATCCGTCTATCCGTAAAGCTGATATCATGTGGTCAAAAAGAGTATGGAGGGAAATTGACTTCAGACAGAAATTTAACCAGAAATTCTATTTCCCGATTGACCCGCAGCAAAACTGGAAGTCGTTTATTGTTATCGTACTCGATGCTTTGAAAGAAGGCGAATTAACAGCTTATGACATTTCTAATACAGATGAACTACTCATCCCGCTGACTTATAATGAGATTATTGCAAGGGAAACTTTTGAAGACCATCGGGTGATGAGAAGATCATATCCTCCGTACGAAGAATATGACACCGTTATTTACACTCAGTTTCAGCCGACACAGGTTATGAGGCTGAGAATTAAGGAAGACTGGTATTTTGACAGGCAGAGGTCACAGATGATGGTGCGCATTCAGGCATTATGTCCTGTGATGATCAAAGAAAGGAATGGAGAAGAAGTAACATCGCCTTTGTTCTGGATATCCTATCCCGAAGCAAGGAAAGTGTTTGCCCGCTCAATGGTATTTAATGAATATAATTCAGCCATGAGGCTCTCATATGATGAAATTTTCTGGAAAAGACTGTTCGATAGCTATATATACAAGGAGCAAAATGTATACGACAGGAGGATAAACCAGTATGCTACAGGTGTAGATGCCCTTCTGGAGTCAGAACGAATTAAAAGGGAAATGCAAAGATATGAAGAGGATCTTTGGGAATATTAATCCCTATATAATCATAAAATAACTCCTCAGATATGGGGAGTTTTTTTTTGCCCTGCATTTAACTTAAATTTGCCCTTATTCGAAATTATGGTTAAGGATATTTTTGAGACACATATCATGTATCTGAAAGGTGTTGGACCGAAAAAAGCCAAACTCCTGACAGATGAACTGAACATACATACGTTTAACGACCTGTTGAATTATTTTCCGTTCAGGTATATCGATAAAAGCAAAATATTTAAAGTAAAGGACATAACTTCCGATAATGTCTGGTTCCAGCTGAAGGGAACTATTTCCAATGTAAAAAGTGTAGGTGATAAGAGAACCAGATATATCACGGCAACTTTTCAAGACGACACAGGGAAAATCGAATTAATCTGGTTCAGAGGATTGTCATGGATTAAATCGCAGTTCTCACCCGATAAGGAGTATGTGATCTTTGGAAAACCTTCAGTATTTAAAAACCGCTTCAACTTTGTGCATCCCGAAGTGGAAGATTATGAAAAAATAGAGGGGAATATTGTGCAAAACAGGCTGGAAGGCATTTATAATTCAACTGAAAAATTAAAGAGTTCCGGTTTGGGCAGTAAAGGATTTAGTCGTCTGATCAGGCAACTGTTAAATCAAACATCTGAGCAAATAAGGGAAACACTGCCCGAATACATTATCAACCACTATCATCTGCTCGACAGAAAATCTGCCCTGCTAAATATACATTTTCCTTCAGATCAGAACATCATTGAAAAGGCACGGTACCGGCTTAAATTTGAAGAATTGCTGCTGATCCACTTTCAGATACTACAACAGAAAATCTATCTGAAGCAGAAAGTTAAAGGCCATGTTTTTGGAAAAGTCGGCAGTCTGCTCAACGATTTTTATGAAAAGCACCTGCCTTTTGAGCTGACCAATGCGCAAAAAAGAGTGATCAAAGAAATCAGGGCCGACCTGAAATCGGGCAAACAGATGAACCGGTTGTTGCAGGGGGATGTAGGCAGCGGAAAAACCCTGGTGGCATTGATGACCATGCTCATAGCTCTCGACAACGGTTATCAGGCCTCGCTGATGGCGCCGACAGAAATTCTGGCAACGCAGCATTATAAAACACTAAAACAAATGCTGGGCGACATGGACATCACAATTGAGTTGCTGACAGGGTCGACGCCAAAGAAAAAAAGAACAGAAATTCAGCAAAGCCTGGAAGACGGGAGTCTGCACATTTTGACAGGCACGCATGCCCTGATTGAAGAAACGGTACAATTTAAAAATCTTGGCTTTGTTGTAATTGACGAACAACACCGTTTCGGCGTTGAGCAAAGAGCCCGTTTGTGGAAGAAAAACAAAATACCGCCGCATGTACTGGTTATGACAGCAACACCCATCCCACGGACCCTGGCTATGACCGTGTATGGCAACCTCGATGTATCAGTGATTGATGAATTACCACCGGGGCGGAAACAGGTGAAAACAGTACATTACTGGGAATCCAAAAGGCTAAGGGTGAATGGATTTATCCGACAGAAGATCAAAGAAGGACGGCAGGTGTATATTGTGTTTCCGCTGATTTCTGAGTCGGAGAAACTGGATCTGCGCAACCTGATGGAAGGTTACGAAACACTTGTGCGCGAATTTCCTCCACCCGAATTCCAGGTGAGTGTGGTACATGGTAAAATGAAAAGCAACGACAAGGAGTTCGAAATGAAACGTTTTGTAGAAGGAAAAACGGACATCATGGTTTCAACAACGGTGATTGAAGTAGGGGTTGATGTGCCCAATGCTTCTGTTATGGTTATCGAAAATGCCGAACGTTTTGGTCTTTCGCAGCTTCACCAGTTGCGTGGCAGAGTGGGGCGGGGTGCCGATCAGTCATACTGCATTTTAATGTCGGGCAACAAACTTTCAAACGAAGGTCGTAAACGCCTTGAAGTAATGGTGAGCACCAGTGACGGGTTTAAAATTGCCGAAGCAGACTTACAGTTAAGAGGCCCTGGCGACCTGCAGGGAACACAGCAGTCGGGTATCCTGAACCTGAAAATTGCCAACCTTGCCAGCGATGGCGAACTTGTGGCAAAAACACACAAAATTGCCGCCTATATTCTGGAACATGATGAGCTGCTGGAAAAGCCGGAAAACAAGTTAGTGAAACAACAACTGGAACAGATCAAAAAAGGTGGACAAAACTGGGGAAGAATTTCATAGCTAGCAAGTATTATAAATAAATATAACTAGCAAGTATTATAAATAAATTAAGTAGGTGATTTATTATTATCATTTTTAACGAGTATCTTTGTAGTATGGAAGTGAGAACCGACATATATTTAGGTGATTGTAAGGAAGAACTAAAAATAGTTCCAACGGATTCAGTAGATTTAATTTTTACGTCTCCACCATATGCTGATCAAAGAAAAAAGACATATGGGGGGATTCATCCTGATAGGTATGTTGAGTGGTTTTTACCAATATCTGAACAGCTTCTAAGAGTTCTTAAACCAACAGGTTCTTTTGTTTTGAATATAAAAGAAAGAGTTGTTAACGGGGAAAGAAGTACTTATGTCTTGGAACTTATTCTTGAAATGAAAAAACAGGGGTGGTTATGGACAGAGGAATATATTTGGCACAAAAAAAATTCTTATCCGGGAAAATGGCCTAACAGATTTAGAGATTCGTGGGAACGCTTGTTACATTTTACGAAAAGTAAAAAATTTAATATGTATCAGGATAAAGTTATGGTTCCCATGGGAGATTGGGCGAAAACAAGATTAAAAAATTTAAGCGAAACGGATAAAAAAAGAGATGAATCAAAAGTTGGAAGTGGTTTTGGAAAAAATATATCTAATTGGATGAATAGAGAGGTGGCTTATCCAACAAATGTATTACATCTTGCAACAGAGTGTAATAATAAAAATCATAGTGCTGCATTCCCAGAAGGACTGCCTGAGTGGTTCATTAAGCTTTTTACAAAAGAAGGGGACACTGTTCTTGATCCGTTTATGGGGTCTGGTACTACAAATATTGTAGCTAATAGAATGAAAAGAAATTCAATAGGAATTGAAATAGTCTCAGATTATTATGAAATGGTTAAAGAAGTGATACAGCCAGTAGAACTTTATCTTATTGACCCTAAAGAGAAATATGAAAAAACTAAACCTAAACGACGTATATCAATACGTTGAAGAGAACATTGGAACTTTTCATGAAAAAAGAATTTCAAGTCTTGATACATTAAGTCTTTCAAAAGTTTTAAAAAGAAAGAATCCATATTTATTCAAAGCGAAATATGTTCTTACTGCCGAGCAAATAGTTAAAGGCGTTGTAGACGCACATATTTCATCAAATGAGGAAACAATTTTTGGGGATTGGCTGGAGGGGCTTGCTATTTTTATCAATGAAAAGGTTTATCATGGTTGGAAATCGGGTATTAACGGCATTGATTTGGAATTTGACAGTGATAATAAACGTTTTATCGTAAATATAAAATCTGGGCCAAACTGGGGAAATAAAAGTCAAATTGATAAAATGTGTTCTGACTTTAAAACAGCAAAAAGAACTTTAAGAACGAGTAATTCTGGCTTAAATATCGTTGCTGTTAATGGCTGTTGTTATGGACGTGATAATAAACCAGATAAAGG